>JGI24158J21664_10002960_pt1 | contig 21036 bp, 15 predicted proteins | sample Ectturendosymbi3_FD_21664 | JGI IMG/M metagenome (IMG submission 21664) | reverse complement strand
TTCATTTGGGGGGGCCACTGGAGGGGCCAGTTTTGCAACAAGGGGAGCTGTCAATGGTCTGTGTAGGACTTCAATGCAGTGGCATGACGTCACGCGGAAAAATTTTTGGGGGGCAGTGGGCCCCCTGGCACCCCCCTTGCTCCGCCCCTGAGTGTCGCTCAGGGTCACGATCTGCCAACCCGATAACACGCCCGGTCCTTCCTTCAGGTCAGTGATCTGAAATTAGATTTACAACCGTAATGCTTGCTTGTGGAGCAATGTGGTCTGGATGAAGTAAATACCAGGTGCGGGTGAACTGGTGTATTCATAAGAGTAAGTTACAGCATATTATTTTTATCTTAATAAAATTTGCGTTTTAGGCCCGCGGGTCCCACTCTATTTAAAATCTGGACCTTTCCGCGGGCCACAAAACTTCAGTTCTCGGGCCACTTTTGGCCCTTGGGCTAAGGGTTGCACACTCCTGCCGTAGCTAATAAGTTAGCTATGGTTTTTCTTCAAACAACACCATCAAGTGGAGTATCCAAGAACTTTCAGTCGGTATTCTGAAACAAACTTGCTGCTGCGAAGCGAAGTGGAAATTTTATTTCAGAGTTGGGCGAGACTACACCTTTAGGAAATGATGCACAATTCATGGTGTTCGTGCGATACCGTGTGACTGAGGACTACGTGGAACAATTTCTCATTTGCTGTCCACTTGCCAAACATACTACAAGAAAAGAAATGTTAAAGAAAGTAGATTCCTTCACTAAGGAACATCAGCTTTCGCGAACTCACTGCGTGTCTCTTTGTTCCGATAGTGCATCGGGCATGACAAGAATAGAAAAGACTATGAATTTATGAAAAAGGAAAACGAAAATATTCAGGTAGTTATTGTCTTCTTCGTTGAGAAAAAATCAGACAGCGAAGCAATTTAAGATCTGTCAGCTTTTAAATTCATTTCATCTGCTGTTAATCACATCTAAAGCCATCCCTTACGCATTCATTAATTTGATGCTTTGTGTGGCGCGATTGGGGCAGAACACAGTAGACGTTTGTTTCATTTGAACATCCGTTGGCTCATGAAGAAAGATGCTAGAGAGAATGGCCAACGCAACGACACCAGTGCGTTATTAAAAGAACAGAATCGTAACTCTGCTGAACGATTCATCGACAGTAAGTGGATTGCCAAACAAGGTGATTTTTTATACGTTTGGATCAGCTAGACAGCTCCATGCATGGAAAAGGTGAAATACTTTTAGATTGCTCTGCATGGCTGAAGAACTCAGTCTGTCCTTTCAAAGAGACTATTTGATCCATAGCTGGAGCCCTGCCAGACATCACCATTCAGAGTCTCATAATAAGTGGATAAAGGACATTCCAGTTTCCGCAATTTAATTATAATCTAACTTGAAATAAAAAGGTTTCTTGCCTTTTGTACTGAAATCTTGTCAATTATTTCGTCATAAAACTGAAATAGGCTAATAAATGTGTCAATGTATTAACCCAGAGGTAATATCTAATGTCACTGACGCTCCGTGAGACGCTCTGGGTTGACAATTTTGTGACCTAAATTTCGACAATCATGTCCGTGGAGATGCTCAATTTTTAGGCCGAATTAATATAAAACGCATGTAGCAATAACTGAAAAGTTCACAATTATAACGAATATTCTGCACGCTTTTGCACAGTTGCAATGAGAATTTTGCAAATATAGGCGGCAGTCAGGAGTCAACAGGTTTTAATGTCGCACAAATAAAAATCATCACAACTACCTTCAGAACCACATCACATCCATTTCAACATGAAGTTTGTCAAACCATCAAAGATAAAATTTTCCTAAACACCAGATCTGTTGTCGTAACAACATACTGTAAGTTGAATCACTGCTGTAAAAGCGTCCACAGTAGCATACTGCATGCACTGTAAACGCTAAATTTCCGTCCTGTTGTTACGGAACTAGAGAATGAGAGCAAAGTCGAAAAGTGCGCAACCCTGGCTATCTGAAAGCATTGTGATGTGTCCGTCAGTCAAAACATATGCGAGCACTGATTGCTGGAGACAAAAGCTCCGCCTTAAAATATCACCAAAAGTTCGCAACTGCTCACTTTGCGAACCTTGGTGATCTTGACGAGATTTCGCAACTGAGTAGCAGTCGCTGCCATTCAAAAATTGTAGATTGTAATTATTAGCATTCGTTGATATTTCGTAGTTGTTACGTAACATTCCGACCTCAATTTGGCGCCCCCAAAATGCTGCGCTCGGGGGCAGATGTCTCCCCTTGCCTCCCTAGTTATGCCACAGATTCGGGACTTTCAAAAAGCACTAACAAACCCCAAACCCATGCTTTAGAAAACAAGGTGCAACCCTGGCCAATTTTATGTTGTTGTCAGATTTTTGTTCCCATAGAATTGTGTCATTAAACAATCATGCAGATTTTAACAGGTGATCGATGAACTTTTTTCCTAGTTTTTGCATTTTATTTCACTAGTTGCTACAACAGGAATGTGTTATCGCAGCTTGGAATGCTGCCATTACAACAGTTTGAATGTTCAGTCGTGACGGAAATTTCAAGGCGGGGACAGGTTCACGCGAAACGATTAGATTCTTAACTCTAAGATACGTAATGGTTTCCAAGATTCAAAGGTTCTGACGTCAATTCCGTGACGTCACAGTCATATGAATGTTTCAGACGGTTCTAGAAACACTTACACGCAGGTCCCGAATCAGCTTTCGACGCCCCTTTACTCCCAACTCACTCTTCGAATCTATGCTGCCATGAACGTGCTGGGTGGGGGCGCCAAAACTGACTTTGTACCCGGGCGCGGGAAACCCTAGGTACGCCACTGACCTAGACATAGGAAAAATGAAGGATGCCGACATCGAATTGGCATAGCCTACTGCAAAATATGCAGAACAAACAGAAAGAGGTCAAAAGCAAAGTAACAATAACCTACAGAAAAAGGTTAAGGCAGATTCTCAAATCACGTCTCAACGCCAAACACAAAATAACGGCCATCAACACATACGCAATGCCAGTGACCACCTACACAGCAGGAATCACAGACTGGAACAAGAAAGAGATGCAGGATCTAGACAGATTGACAAGGAAGACCATGAACATGTACGGACGACTTCACCCAAGAGCAGAAACTCACACGTTTACCTTAGCAGAAAAGGTGGCAGAGGTTCACGAGAAGTCGCAGCAACAGTCAGAGTCCAATGTGCAGGATTACGGGAATACATCATCAAAGCAAAGGAAAATTATCCTCTGATAGAAGCAGTCTGGAAACATCAAGCAATCACAGGATACAAAAGTGATAAGGAAGAATGGGAAATAGAGAACACAACAAAATGGACCAACGAGCAGCTATATGAACAGTACAAACAGCAAGTACCTGAGATCACATCGATGGAGAACACCTACAGATGGATGCAAGAAAGCACAGCACTCAAGATAGAAACAGAAGCACTCATAACACCAGCACAAGATCAAGCACTGGACACCAAGGGTCACAAAGCGAAGATGCTTCACACGACAAATGATCCAAAATGCAGGATGTGCAAAGAGAAGGATGAGACAGTTGCCCACATAGTGAGTGCGTGCCCCAAGATGCGTGCTCCAAGGAAGCTTGTACAAGACAAGACAACAACGTAACAGCAGCACTCCACCACAGCATATGCCAGCACTACAAGATCAAAACGACAGATGACATCTGGATGCACAACCCAACCTAGTAGTAGGGAACAACAAGGTCAAGGTACTGTGGGACTTCGAGATCAGGACAGGCAGACAGATAAAAGATCGTAGACCAGACTTGATAGTAATAGACAAGCAGACGAAAGGACGTGATGTAGCAGTACCAAATAACAATAAGAGATGTAGCAGTACCAAATGACACACACATAGAGTAGGTAAAGAAAGGTAGAAGATAGAAAAGTACCAGGACCTGAGTTTAGAAATACAAATAATGTGGAACATCAAAACCAGAGTAGTACCAATAGTAATAGGAGGTCTCGGAGCAACCAGCAACAATCTGGAGAAACACCCCGAGGAGATTCCTGGCAAAAAAAATCCTGCGAAATGTGCTCGATCTCTCAGAGTCCGGGTAAGACTCGGAGGTCAGAGAAAAACACTTACCTCAACACAAGAGTTGAGTAAAGAACAAGAGACAATAATAACAAATATTGGCTTACCCTTGTGATATGAACTATGAGTCTGCGGTAAATATATAGAAAAAATATTTCTAATCAAGCACTGCTTCTACGATCTACATACTCTCGATTCATACTGCCTGACTGATTCTCGTTTTTAATTCCCCAACGTGGTTTTACGGTTTGAATACAACTTTCTGTGATTCCCTTTTCCCTTTGGTAGTTCAGTTTTAATTTGATTACCCTTTGTTTTTTTGGATTTCTTATGTGATAATTTTATCTTTTTAATTTTTAACTTGTCCTATTCGTTGCTTGATAAAAACTTAGGAGGGAAATTTTCAATTGCTTTCGCAATGCGTTTCGCGGTTTCTGCACAAAAAGCTCTTCTCCGCTGAAAGAACAGGGTGTCGCGTAATTTTAGAACGTATAGAAAATTGCAGAAGACCAGTTGGTTGTGAAGAAAACATCAATTTTGTAGCCAGTGGTGTGTTTAAGGGGAGGCGAGCGAGGCACTTGCTCCGGACCCCCCTTGAGGTGTTACGCACATTTGTTTTCCTTATTTTTGGTGAAAAACGTATTAGTCACTCATATAATGTACTACAAAGCAGATCATAAGTAAGTACTTTGCTTTCAAAGGGCCCCCAACAGCCACTGAAATGTGTAAGTACTCTGCTTTTGAGCTTCATTGAAGGGGCCCTAAAGAAAACTGTAATGGTTAAGTACTCTACTTGCAAAGGGGCCCCCAACAGCAACTGTAATGTGTAAGCACCTTGCTTTCCCACAGGGGCCCCCAGCAGCAATTATAATGTGTGAGTACCTTGCTTCCCAAGGGGCCCCCAACAGCAATTATAATGTGTGAGTACTTTGCTTCCTAAGGGTCGCCAACAGCAACTATAATGTACAATTCCTTGCTTTCAAAGAGGCCCCCAACAGCAATCGTAAATGTGTAAGTACCTTGTTTTAAAAGAGGCCTCCAACAGCAATCGTAAATATGTAAGTACCTTGTTTTAAAAGAGGCCTCCAACAGCAATGGTAATGTTTAAGTACGTTTGCTTTCAAAGGAGACCCCAACAGCAACTTTAATATGCAAGTACCTTTTGCTTTCAAAGGGGCCCACAACAGAGAGGCCCCAAACACCAATTGTAATGTGTAAGTACTTTGCTTTCAAAGGGGTCCACAACAGCAACTGTAAGACAAAATTCCTTGCTTTCAAAGAGGCCTCCCACCAGCAATTGTAATGTGTAAGTACCTTCCTTTCCGTGTGGCCACCAGTAGCAACTGTAATGTGCAAGACTATGCTTTCAAAGGGACATAAACAGAAATTGTAATGTGCAAGTGCTATGCTGTCAAAAGTGCGCCCAACAGCAACTGTAATGTGTAAGTACCGTCCTTTCAAAGCGACCCCACCACCATCTCCAATGTGCAAATAAAGAAAAGCTTCCAACCAACTTCTATACCGAAAAATATTGTGAGTTAAAATTTCTTCCAAAAAGTTCTGAAAAGACCCTATCAAATAAGAGCAAATACTTATACCAAATGATAACGTTTTATACCAAATGATAATTTTTTATACCAAATGATGATTTTAAGATGTTGTAGTACTTGCTATATTGATAATTTTATGAAAATGCTACAGTTGACAAAAACTAGTTTTTTTTATGTCTCTAAATTGAAACGGTAAGACAAATTTATCTTTTCTTGTGATGTTGTACCTTAGTGAACATTTCCATAAGAAAATAAGGCAATATGCGATTGTTATAGCAGGGACCACATTGCATCTTTTAATTTATAGGACATTTTCTTCTAAGTTTGCAAAGTAATTTTGTATTACTGCTGTTGCGCTGCTAAGTAAGGCTACATTCGTACTTCTTATCAGGTAGCAGAAATGGCATTTTTTGAGTATTATGAGTACTCATTTTTTCTTCAGATATTTCAGGCATTGTAGGTGGTTTGACTTTAGCCTATGCTTGAAATCACAGGTTATTTGCAGCTTGATTAGCAAATGATTGGTTGAAGGTAGACTTCGTAGGTGATGTTCAAGCTCTGTTGCCAGCTCTTAACCAGTATAACTTGAACCGTTTTTTCTTAGCACAGATTTAATCAATTGTGTAGACTACTTGCTAGAAATGTTTTCGATAAGGTATATGATGAATTATTTCCTACTTTTGCACATTTTTCAAACAACTAGTGTTAATGCAAGATGGGGGCAGCTTTTACTCATCCAACCTCAAAGCTTTACAAAACAAGTCTCAGGTCGGATGCTTTTGTATGCTATGTTCTTGCAGTGAAAAAGGATGAAATTCGAAACAAATTTAGTGTTTTAAATCTTCTTGGTTGTTATTTATAGTTTCATGGATTCCCACAAAGTCATGAATGTGAACAAAATCGGGATACCATTTACCAAGCATTTTTTCAAAGGGGAAGGTGTGAAACGTTTGAAGGGGCAAACTTTGCAGTTTGTTGATGGTGAATGCATAAAAATGGGACGCGAAAATAAAGAAATGGGGGCGATGCCAATTTGATATTGCCTAACTTTTATGTGTTGCCAGTCTTGTCTTTCCAACTTTCAGTGTTTTCAAAATTGTGTATCATGAAAACCCTTTTGCATTTTCTCCTTCTGCTATGTCCGTCATGCCGTAGTCTCAGGAACGTATCCTTGGGTGGCTGTATCTTAGGCTTGATCAAAATTGATTATCACGGATGGCTGAGTATGATAACGTCATCAGAGGCCCCCCTTTTTAGTCTTGCCTCACCCTCCCAACTCTAAACACACCACTGTTTGTAATAAACAAGCAGAGTTTTTGACACAAAAGAAAAATAAGACACAGTCAGTGGCGCAGCAAGGAGGGGACCTGGGGGCCGCGGGCCCCGGGCGGCACTTTTTGAGGGACGGCACTTTTCTGATTAAAAATTGATTTTTGAAAGGAGTTTAAAATTTAAGGTTTTCGTTATTATTTTAAAATACATGTTTAAAAGTTTAAAAAATGTTTAAAGTGTCCCAATCTTTGCCTTGAAATCAGGGATTTTTAACACACTTACTTGGGGGCAACTGTGCCCCAGTCCCTATACCTTCCTCTCCAGACAAAGCCATTTCCGCCATCCCAGTCAAAAGTCCTATGAACAAAGGAAAGAGATGACACTCCACTGCGGACTAGCAAACATTAGGGCTCCGGGTGTTCGCCGTTTATGTTGTCCTTCCTCTCAAAAGCTGATAAAAAATGCTTTGCATGAAATCACGGTAAACAATCAAGGCTAGCTTAATCCTTTTTCTCCTACCGTTGGTTCCTCAGTAACGCCCCAACGGCACATCATATCATCATCTGACACCTAAGCATTGACGACGAAGATTTCGCTGGGGCGGCGATTGCTCGGTGGTAGAATGTCCACCTCTCAAGTGGAATGTTGGATGTTCGATATACGGCCACTGAGTGAATCGCTGTAACGCTCCTTGGGCAAGAGCGTTCACCTCAACTGCCCCGGTAAGAAGCATGTTCCATACTATTTTTTAATGTTCAGTGGGATATTTTCAGTAAGTGTCATAAGTTGTAGCCTAAACATTAGGTGGGTTTATCAACATTAAATTTTGGCGGTTGAAGTGAACAATTCTGCAAAGGTAGCGTTGCTCACTTTCAATGTAACCGCTGTTTTTCAGCATGGCGTATTGAATAGTGTCGGAAAATGACGTTCTTGAAGCGAGATGGTGCAGTTGGTGCATGTGCTTGGGTAACTTTGAGCTCAGATTATCGGTTTGAACCGCAAGTAGAGTGAATCAAAGCCAGCCGATAGGCAATGTGAATTTCGTAAAAGCCTCCTTTTTTCAACGGTATACTTAACATTTGCAGTCACAGAAAAATTCATTTCAACACGAAACGCTTAGAAAAGGTGTTGCGCTCATTTTGATGAATTTGAGACAAGAAACTTGGTCTGAAAACCTAACGCAAGGGTAAACGATATGTTTAGATATGGTTGTGGTGAAGGCTTTTAGGAAAAGGGGCGTTAATCAAAACGTTTGTACTGAGCATTCGAGACGCCTATGTCCCACCTGGCATAGTTTGGTTATACAGCTTTCGAAATAGATGTCTGTTGGTAACCAGTCCCGTCGCCACGGGGGTTGGTGGGCTTAGCCCGCCAAACAAAACTCCAAGCCCCCCAATGTGAAATGTGAAACACTATAAATCAGTGGATTTTTTGTCAAATTTTACAATGTCAATACCCTCTTGCACAAAAGTAAAGCCACCCCCCAATTGAAAACTTGTTGGCGATGGTTCTGTTAGTAACGGACAAAGGCAAGGAATACCACTAACCACATGTAATTGAAAGAGGACCAACCCAACAGTTACTGTAGACCAACTTGCGCAGGTCACGATGAAGACTACAAACCAGTGCTCTCAACCATAGCCGGTTTTAAACCTGTTTGAGAAATTTTTTCGAAATGGGTCCCCCACCTATAGAGGGCCACACGCAAGTGCCGACAGAGTTAACCTTTGAAACCTTTTATATATTCTAAGAGAATGAAACCACCACTGAAACGTGAAGTGAACAATGAAACGTTCTTTACAAGTCGACATCACTGAGATCATATTATCAGCTTTATTATTATAGCCTGCTATATATACGTTTTTAGTTAAAGAAGGGGATACTACACGAAATTTATCATGCGTCAATGTTTACTTCAGTAAAGTAGGTAGGCCGCCATCACAACCCATACTTTTTTGTTTGATTGCCTGGAATGAGTTAACTATTAAATAGCCATGCGGTGGGCTTACCAGAGACTAAAAACCAACAGGGAAGAAATTTTGACGAAACATGTCGGGTTCGTGTATGCATACGTAAAGAAAGCAAAAAAAATTGAATGATGAGAATGGTGGCGACAAGCAGAAAAGCAAGACTCATAACTGACAATGAAAATTAAGACCCATTTGAGTTTGTGGGGATTTGATTGTGATTTTCAACATGCTTTATTAATCCTTATATCTTTAAATGAGCACAAAACATGATCTTCATTTCAAGTTTTTGTAAGCAAATTTGAGGGGTAGAAATGGCGGTACTTTTATTGTCGGCCCCGGGGGCACTTAGCCTGGCTACGCCGCTGGACGCAGTGATACGTTTTAAAAAAAGGTAGAAACGAATCGCATATGCTTGAGTTCGTCTATATTGTAACACTTTTTTCTCTCATAAAAGTTACCTTTGAACTGACACTTTCAGTTGAAACAAAATGAAAAGCATGTTCACTCAGGTATTTATTACGTACAGTCACAGTGGCTTGCGAAATAAAGTCGACAGACGCTACGATGAACAACGTAACCCCCGCAATAAACTTTAATGGAAAGATAACGACACTGCTTTCGACTTGGCAACGTTTTTCCGACAATAACATGATGAGTTATAATCTGTAACAGTATATGGCACGACATTGTTTCTTCGTGCTGGACGAACAGCAATACTCGAGTTATGCGAAAGAACTGCTTAAAGTCACTAAACAGCATGTTTTTCACGTCACGATGCCGTCATTGCTCCAGAAAAAAGATTGCGAAAGCAATCATACCATTTGCTTTTAAAAACGGAAAGCTGTCTATATTTGAACAGGGCGATGATCGTTTTTCTAACTTTTTAATGCCTCAGAATGCAAAGCAGAAACAATAAAAAGATTTTAATTCCGATGCTGGACTATTGGTGGAAGTGCACTGGCACACTGCTATAACTTTAATATGTTTAAAGATTGAGCGTCAAGCCTGAAGCTGCTGTGAAGTAAAATCTATTCGCAGCAAGTTTACAAGAAAATTAAGAACAACGATTTTACTCGCAAGTGTTCGAGCACTCAGAGGATTTGCTTCAGCAATCAACTGATGCATGTTTAAAGCTCGACACAAACAAAAAAGCTTCATTTTTCCACTCCCGGTCAAACACAGCGATCGGTTTATATCCTTATGTTGCAATGCATCAAAAAACGTGACAAATTTCAAACATTTTATCACTTTTTATGCCAGGTGGTACAGGTGGAACGTTTGCATTACATTTTTTGTCACGTGATTGATCTGTCATGGCATCTGCAAGCTACACGAACAATATGATTGATGGAAAGCAGAATTTCTTGCACTCAAAGGCGAATATCAGCAAAAATACGAGTACATCATATACTGTTTTGCAATCACCTGCAAGATAATTATTTGCTTGTTTTTTTTTGCAGAAAGCCCCTATCGACAATTTTCAAATCGTTAAAACAACAGGCGGCGTTTCCACGGCACTGTAGTGCACACGCAGTTAGCGGACGTGCTCATGCAGGAACTGCAGGTACGTCAAGCACCGTAGCTGCTTGATATGTGCTTGTGACGTAATTATCGGTCGACCAGCTTTCCACTTCCGACGACCATTTGCAGCTGAATGCGACACGTGTCCTCAGAGTGCACGAGCAACACATCGCATTAATATATCACGTACGGGGCTGCATTGCTTCGCATGACATATCAGGCAAAGAATCATAGAAACAGAGGACAGTGAAAGGACGTGGGATTTTAGGGTAACAAACAAAATCAGTGAGGAAAACAGATGTTAACTACTTACGTCGCCAGAAATATAACTATAGAAAACACACTTCAGTGCTGACATGTCACAAAGAGTGAAACGAGAAATAAAAAGCTTTTGGCTGGGAGGCCAACGTTAGTGATACTGACCAACACATATTTTGTAACTGAGACAATTTTTCAAAGTTACACCATGTCTAGAATTTCCTGCTCCAACTGCCGGCGTTCATGCAGCGTCATGCCTCGCTGAACACTACCATTTGATATTGTCGAGTCCTGGTGTTTCAGCTTCGCTTTCTGTCGAATGTCTGATGTTTCCTTTCGTCTCACACTGTTTTTGGAGTTATTCTTTGCCGGACTACCCGACGTTGATATGGTAGGTGAGAAAGAAACAGACGACTTTTTCTGGCCCTTTGAGGTCGGCTCTGCAGCACTCGCTCGTCTGGATGGTGTAGCATCGGGGGAGGAAGTGATACTGTTGTTTTCTGCAGTTCTGTAGCCGCTTGTGTTGGATGACGTTTCTGCCGCCGAGACAGTCTTTATGTCCTCATCAATCAAAGCGACGCTGTAGCCATTCATTGTTGGGGTATAGGTGCGACTCCCAGCGTAAACACTGGACTCTGTTCTCGGCCGCTTGCGGAGCAAGTTCGAACTGTCTCTCTTAGCGAGTTCGCGCGTTTCAGGCCTGCAAGCAAAATCGAAGCAGAGGTCAATTTCAAGTTTTTCGCCAATTTAAACCCATTCCCAATAGATTTATAGCTGCATAATATTCCAGCTCATGACGAACCTGTGCAAATTAGTGAATGAAACCAGAGTGGAACATGAAGCAGCTTTTAAATGAACTTTTCTTTGAGAAAAGCGAGTTAAGTCATAATTACACATCTTCATGACCGAGAAAATTTTAATTCATTAATTTAAAAAAAATGATGAATTCTCGGTTAATCCATAAAAACCGAGCGAATTTTAATTCAAACCGGGAATTTTAATTCAAACCGGGCAAATTTTAATTTACAAAGCAAATTTTGATTCATAAACACTTTGTGAATACTTTTCAGCATATAAACGTTTCTTGAAGAGTAATATGTAAATGCCCAGTTCTGTTTACAGCAACACAGATTCAGTGGCATTTACGTTGCGACATCGGTGTTGAGGTTCCTATGTTTTCTATCAGAGTTATGATTTTAAACGGTAAAATTTGATACTTCGTGCAGAACATATAAAGCAGTTTTTCATACAAAACGCGTGCGACGTCAATTACTACGTAAAACTGGTGCGTGGAAACACAACTGTCATGTCTTCAAAACGCAACGGTTAATTGCACAAAACACTCCAAACGAAAATAAGTCTCAATCACAAAATAATGTAAAAAAACACACATTGTTTCACCCACTTCCACAATTTCAACCACACCCCGTTCAGATGTCAAGTTGCAGCGCAAATAGAAACCACAGCTTACCTGAGTAAGTGTTAATGCAATGCCGCTGATAATAATACAATTTTTGAAATTATTTTTCCACCACACATTTACGGCGACGGTTGCTTGATGTGCGTTGGGTGTTTCACCCGTTCTATAGATTTTCTGTCTGCTGCACCATTAAGGTATGCGGCTGGTTTTGTTTTCAACAATGCATGAACATTTAAACAGATGTTTGAACGGCATCTGTTGGCTGTTCGGGGTTTTCAAAGCTTTGGTAAGTGCTGAAGTCAAGGCGCAAGAATTAGCGGAAAAAAAAGACTTCTGGAAAAATCTTTTTCAAAAATTTATGACTGTAGTTGTAGAGCTCCGCGGACATTTTCTGACCCACGTTCTTGCAAGCTCATGGAAGCTCACATATCTAGCGTTTCAATATGCAAGTGTTCTGAAACTGAACGAATGTGAGACCTCAAGCGTTCAAACATATCTGTATTTTTAGAAACGCCCAACTTAAATTTTCAGATTTTTCAAAGCTATGTAGGATTATAATGGCCTATTAAATGAGTCGAAATTGTGTGTTTATCGTGCTATTGGTGGTAAGAAAAGAAAATTACGTAAATCATTAAGTTTGTGTGCGTTGCTAAGAGAGCAGCCCTGACCCCAAAATCAGCCTTTTGTGCGGGAGCATTGCATAAAACATTGCAATAAAAACAGTCTAGAAAACACAACAAAACAACAAGCACCGCAAGCAAACTTCTTGATTAATACTTTGCATCTAACTAATGAAAAAATCTCGACTTGGGAATCAGACTATAGTTACATTGAACTATCACAAGTTATCTGCTATCCACTTCTAATATTAGCGCCTTCAACTGCACATGAAAATGTTAAAGTCACAGCAAACCACAAATTTTCACCTTTAAACTCAAACTATATCTTCCAAAGTAGACCATTGTTTCTGTAAACGACGTTCAGGAAACAGTCTTACTCTTGTAGAATTACAGTTTTACTAACACAAGAGCAGTGGAAACAGTAAAAAGCAGAAACATCGTTATTACCAGAATTGTTATTTGTAGAAAAAATTCCACTGGTGAACATTTTAACGCCGCTTTGTTTTGCGAGAGTTAAAAAAATAATATCAGTCAAAATAAAACAATTTCCTCATAAATAAAACGTGTGCTTACGAATTTTTTATTAGTTAAAGTATGTTTGGAGGTACAGCCTTTGTTTCAGAAAGAAAACTAAAAACATCAAATTTTAGCAATAAACAAAAAAGGGTTTGAAATGGATGAAAAAAAGAACCTTATGTCTTAACAGATAGAAGACGTGGATGGCCTGATAATAGGCAATGTTTTACCTGCCTGTCACACCTGACAATATGTACCCTACTGTTTTGCGTGATATTTCACCATCAAATACGAATAAGCAATGCTTCGAGCATTGTAATCAAAACCATACTGTGCAGCTGAACAAACTTAAGCGCAACTTTTTTCGATCAGGTTGTTTCAAAGCAAAATGACTGCGCTCCAGTCAAATGAAAAGAACGCATTGACAATTGATCGCGAAATTAATCTTCAGGAACCTACGATCAAATTACGGTCTTGAAAGATTCTCTAAAGCTTTCCACTTTCCACTTATGAAGAAAATTGGCTACGTTTTTGAAATTACGAAATTTTTTTATATGCTTTACTACTGTGACGTAAAAAGATATTTTCGTAATACGTAAAGAATGATTGGCCCTCTTACCGTCGTTGCCGATTGTTTCTTGAGGGGTCAATTGAGGGGGATTTTTTCATGCCCGTCTCGATCACAGAGTTGCCATTAGAAGCTGAAGTCGGGCCTCGACTGTTTGCGGAACCATTCCTAACGGCTGTGCTAACTTCTTGCAAGTCACCCAAGGAACTTTGTGTTGAGCTTCCAGCCAAATATTCCTCATCTGTTAACAAATCTTGCAACTGCTGGTTTATATAATCAAAGTCTAGGCGGCCTGGTTTGTGTTCTACGCTGTCAAAGTCGTTGTTGTTGCTCATGTTTGTATTTCTAGCAGCAGCTTCAGGAACAACGCGTCTAGCATTGGGCCACCGGGACCGCCTGGCCTGCTGCTGCCGCGCTTCAGGCACAGGTCGTTGTCCAGGAACTGCAGACGTTCGCCGTGACGTTGACACGCTCTGGGACGTTTTGGGGTTGTGAAGAATGGGAGGGGGCGTCGATACGTCCCCATTTTCTCGAGATTCTCGTTGCTCAGCAACTGCGGCTTCAGCCAGAACCGAGTTTCGACGAAGATCATTCGCTGAGGTTGGCGACATCGTCGATGACGTTTGCGAAGACAGTGTTTCAGTCGACATGGCGAATTTGTCTTTCAGAAGATCTCGAACATTCCAAACTTTGACGTTGCCATCGTACGAAGCACTCAGAAGCACATCATGATGAATCTTTACAAAAGAAAAGCGTTACAATACTGAAAAAAAGACTAACTATTTAAAAGTAGAAAAAGATTAAACTTTTACGTAAACCCCATGGCGCAAACGGTTAATGAGATCAAAAATATCCCTGATCAAAAATATCCCTGACTCGACTGTCCATTCTAGTTCAAAGAAAAACGAACAGTTCGTGAGTTTAGACTTTTTTGATGTTTGACAATATTTGCACTTGCTTTCAAGACACAGTCTCGTTTATTCTTCCCTTAGAAGGAATACTGCCTCTGGTCTACATGGTTGTGAAATTGCATGCGCACTGAAACAAACATTTGCTCAATGTCAAATTTTCTTACAGGGATCACTGCTGGTGACTAACTTCACAAACTTGTGTAAACACATTGGTAAATGAAACAAGCGTTAAATTTGGGGCAACAACTCTCTATCAATTTGAGATATTGCTAATTATCTACAAGAGCCCACACAAAATATGTCGGCGACCCGTAATTCGCCCACTATTGGTTTGAACTTACGTGCCTTACCGCTATCAGCAGTGACTGTCTCGCTGCATTACCTGCCAAGAAGTCTGCATCCAATAGTTACATGCAGCAAAACGCCTACCACCGTAATTTGAAGTGCATCTTCGAAGGTTTGTTGCCATGTGATTGTTACGCAGCAAAGGCCAATGGTAGAACAATTAGCTCCCGATTTTCGCAACGTGCCTCTGCAGGCTAGGAGCGGATACGAGTGAACTGCAAGCTCATAACTACATGTTATCAAAACAGTGAACCTGACTCTTGTGAAGTGTGAATGTCATATCGGCAAACAAACTGTCATTGCAAGAATTAACCCAAATAATCAGAATCTAATTCCTGATTTCACATTTTCCAGAAATTTTTGCTTCTTAGTCCCAATTTCCAGGGGGGGAAAATGCCCGTTTTGCCCCCCTGCGGACGCCCATGTTTATACGTAAACAACACTCTGAAAGACGGAGGAAGTGACTAAGCCAGCGTCTTGTGTAAGGAGGGTAACGCCGAAAACCAAACAAGGAGCTACATCAGGTGCGCTGCAAAATGACCTCACTCGCGATCTTGTCCCTCCAAGTGACGCCGTAAATACTGCGGAGGTGAAAACTGCTGTTTTTCGCTCTGATTATGACGTCTAAGGAATTCGCAAAACAACGACAGTGAAATTAAAGCATGACACAACACCTTTCGATCTCGATCCATGATTTTTACCCTTTTGTTTTATATGACGCTTACATGAGAGCTTCCGTGGCCAACTCAGCCATACATAAAGAAAAAGCACTTGTCCACTTCGGGACACTGAAAGACATGCGAGGCTGGGCGACATGTAGTTATCGCAACATAGACTGTTTCTCTTCGACACAATGCTTCATGCGTAGTGCTGCAGTATCCACAGAAAACTAATAAATCTATTTATAATTTTCCAAGTACCCATTAATTCTGTACCGCTCTTTAAGTGCTTACAAACTACATGAAATTTAGTTTTCATTGGCATTCGTGCATGTTTTCGCACCGTGACTGTTCATACATCGCAGTTGGTGAAGTTGACCAATGATCCAACGGTTTCCCAGATTTTTGACATTATACTTGCATGATTCTGTTAGTGTTGACGTCAGTGTTTTTCATCCGGGGTCCAACCGAGTGACTGCCAGGGGTTCCACCGAAAGAGACCGAAATGGCCTGGGACGAAATTCGCAACAACAGTTCTATGCGGTTGTAGCAATTTAGAGTTTAGAGCCTTGGATCATTGCGTAGGGTTCCGTGAGCAACGCACACATTTGCGGAAGGTTCCCTTTCAGCAAAAAGGTTGAAAAACACTGGTTTGCGTTCATGTTGCAACTTGCTACAAAGCAAATATTTCGCTGTAAGAAATCGCTCAACATCTAGAAGAATTTTTTTAACTCACCAACAAACAATTGACGATTTGCCTGTGGCCTTTGAAAGTTTTCTTTAGCGTTCCGGACTTAGCATCAAAAGCTTTCACTGAATTGTCCCCAGAACCAGTAAAGACTAGAAAAAAACAAATTGGTTGTAAGAATCGTTTGTTTATTTATGGCATCTTTTACAAGTAGCTACAACCTGGTTTTGAAAAAAAAACATCTGTTTGGTTATTTCATTGGTTTCACGAGCATTGGTGTCACAAGCCTCAAGTACGGTGAAGACAAAGACATGCTGGAGTCCCTTATGGTCAGCAGTGAAGCAACAACATAAACGTCAGTATTTGCCTATTTAGAAAAACGCACAAAGCCTGGACACGAGCAAAAAAATAAGCTGTGAAGTGGGGTGAGAAGGTACAGGGACGTCAACAGCCTGCTACAAGTGGGGAGATCTTTCTGATTTCAAAACTTTGTCCTGAACAAGGGTTGTAGAAAAAATAGTTTTGATTTCAGAAACAAAGTAGGCACCAAACTGGTCAACAACACGCAACAGGATATGGAAGCCCAAATAATGTTAATTTTCGTACAAAATTTTATTTTCGGAGACAAGTCATTAGTTGTAATCGTCCAACTTCAATTTTAGATCGGCCTGCGTACAAGCCCGTCGCCAGGATTTCGAAGTAGGGGGGGAAAAAGTCACAAGAGGTGGCACATCTTTTAACACAATATTGGATGTGTGCAGCAACCGGGGGGCCAAACATGAAACGGGGGACACAGGTTTCAAATGGGGGGTCGGGCACCACTGCCCACCCCGCTGGCGACGGACCTGCCTATGTAGTAGAGGCGTAAAGTCGGAGGGTTTTGGTACAGCTGGACTGGGAGTCAAGAGTCCGAAACCTTAGTTGGGTCAGAGTCCGGAAAATAAACTCCGGCTACGAGCCAATGCAGATAAATTAATCAAAAATTGAATTTGTCAAAGCCGCCAAACAGTTGCATTCAATACAAGGAGTGTTACCTAATTATATTTTCATTAGACTGTATTACTTTATTAAAAAGAAAGAGTCATCAAAAACATTGAAGCACACAGTGAGTATACCAGCACCAACCACTCCCCTCAGTACAGCACTTGCACGACTCACCCTTTCGAGCAATTGAAACGACCAGCATATACTTCCACACTGAAACAAGTTCAGTAACACTGGCGTTTTTATATATGCGCATTGGGTGCCGCTTAATATGACCACCTTAGGACTGGACCATGTTGCTAGTAACACCCGAATATTCTCGATTACCGAGGTCGCCGTAACCAAGACCTGGATCGACATGGTTTTTCACGAAATGACAAAAAACGGCGAATTCATCGTATAATTCAAAAAACAGCACACTCCAAATGTCACAAAGTTATGTAGGTTAGCTTTGGTAGTTCTTCGGTGAAACGCCCCATATGCAACAACGCAGTGCGTGGCAGGAAAAAAATAAAGATGGGAAAAATGATAATAATATTTGAGGTTCTGGACGTTTTAAATGGGAAGTTCTATAATGAAAAATTCCACACCGTAACAAAATGGTCACAGAAATTACTGTGGCCATATTAAGCGGATTCCACTCAATTAACACTTTACTACCGTTTCAATGTATTTACCAGTTGCGGATCTAGATCTGCTGTTCAGCGAGGCAATCAGAAGAGGGCGCCAAAATTCGGTGAAATCTTAGTCAGGAGTAAAAAGGTCAACCATATGTTCAGGGGCAGCATTTTCGAAAATGGTCAACATTTCAAGGGGGAACCAGGTCGTTCGGGGGTAGCAGTTGCACTAGATTTTCCTCTCTTGATCCTCCACTGGTTTAGACATATTTACCTATTCCACGGTGGTACAGCATGTCCGAGATCATGTGGTCGTGGCCAACAAACTTGCGCGTGGTGTCGCCAAACTCAGAGACCCAGCACCTCGCGGTGGCGTCGATGCTGGCGCTGTAGAGCAGGCGACGATGAGTCTGCACAGAAGTACGTGTGTTCGCACAAATGTTTTCAGACACATTGTTCTAGGAAAATTCTTTTCATTGTTGACAGACAAAATATTTTTATAAAATTTTCGAAACTATTGAAATCCATTCTATATTGTTTTCTTTTCACAAAAAGCTTTAGGACGTAAAAACTAAAACTGATGTTGACAAGTTCAGAACTCAAGTAACCAGTCTTCACAAAGGCGACAAAGTTGAATAAATCGGCAAATTGTTTCAAGTTCAGAACTCAGTTTAAAACTCAGCGGAAGCACAGCCAGCCCTCGGAAAATGAAAAAATACAACATTTTCAAGGTGAAATCGAAGGCCGCCGTGTACAAAAATAACTAAAAGGCGACTTTCCACAAAGTATCTGTTAGTTTTTGACCTATTCCTGTGTAGGTATTTACCTACTGACCAACTGCCTTCAAGAAACGCCATCCGTCCAAGTAATGCACGTTTAAATGATAATTGACTGGGACAGGGCCTCCGAGATAAATTTTACCAGGGGGGTACGAAGACCGATACCGTGCCCCCCTAGCTTCTCGGACCATTGGCGAAACTTCTATAGCTTGCTTGTATGGTAATCAGAATCAGCTGCCATGCTACGATTTACAAATGGATTTATTGTTAAACTGGCAACTGGATTACGCCAATAATTTTGAGTTTGCTTCCAGAAGAACTGAGCATGCGTACTTTCATTTTCCCGGGTCCCTGTACCTACCCGGGTCCAGGTACGATGTACCTCTTGTAACCCCTCTTGTAGTCCCTGGGCTGGGGCTACTGCGAGTTGACATGACTCAAGAAAAAAAACGCCAAGAAACTCTTTCTTTAGTTTCTTGTTTGTGTTTCTTTAGTGTCCATCAAGTCGTTATGTTAGTGTTGTTTTCTCCACTGGAATTTTGTTCAAAATTTTTCTTCAACGTCCTCATGCTTTCGTCCCAAGAGTCTGTCAATGTTTTGCAAATAGAGATTTTGTGTTCGATCTTTAACTACATTCCAGCAAAATTTTCGTGTTGGATGTTTAAGACCCCGTTTAGGAAATGTGGAGAGTCTTAGCTCGTTGAGTCAACTGCAATCTTGCTTTACGTAAGCAGCATTTCGACGGTAATTAACCTTTTAGGTAGGGTAGTTACTGTGTATCAGGTTTGAACGATGGTGATTAATATATCGGCTGGCGTCGTTTGCCAAAGTAAACTGTAAGCATTTCACATTCTACAAAGCTTTACATCTCGTAACAACAAAGAATACGCTTCGATATTGCCTCGGAAAAATTAAAGATGTCCTCAATACCCGCGCTGTCCACTCACCTGTAGACAGATAACTGAAGCACTGTGACCGCGGAAAGACTTGAGTAACGCCCCAGTGCGCATGTTCCACTTCTTGATCGAGTGGTCGGTGGAGCCTGCACAAGTAATAAACGCTGATGAATCAGCTTGAAAATATTTCATGTCAATCATAACAGGCGTGAAAACACAGCAGAAAGCACNACGCCACACTCCTCTTGACACAACCGTTTTTGTTGTATACTACAATATTCACTATTTTCCTGTAAAGCGCGTGTTTCCACTGTGGGGNCTTGTTCGACACATGCACGTGGCGCTTTAAATCTCACATCACGATGNAATGTGCTACTTTGCAACGCTTGACAGGGTCCGGCATAAGGAGGTGGTGCATGCAGTGGATAATATCCGATCCGCNTCTGGCGCTTCGGCCAATTTAATGACTAATCGGCTCGGTATAAACGCACTTGTAACAGAGAAAGCAACGGGTTTTAAAAGCACTCGGGCANCAGCTTTCGGCAACACGCTTGTGGTAGCAGGTGGGCTTAAAGTGAGCAAATGCTTTGAGGTCAATGACAATNTGCCAGCTGTCACAAAGTTTTGCATCTGAGCCAATACGGAACGTGAAAAATTTATTATCTGATGAGAAGTAGCAAAGACCACCACAAAACATGGATCGCGATGCTTGTGAAGCTAAAGCGAAGGACACGCTTCAGTGGCTTTTCTACGAACAAGTTGTTAGGACAATCGTGCAACCGCAGACTGCACGCGTTGAGAAATGATGGTGCACTTAGTTTTCGCAGCATGTGATTTACCCTCACGCACTACCCAACATTTGCTGGGAAAAGCAAAGACTCTCGTCGCAGTTTTCTCGGTAAGATTGAACTTTTTGAAAGTAAAAACGTTGTTTGTTCACAAACTTCAAAAAAGCAGCTCATTATTTCCAACTTATGCTTCACAGCAGTAAGCAAACTACTGCGGACGTGTAGAGTTCCGAAGCTGGCAGCTGATGGACGTTAAAGAAGTGGTTTGTGACATCAGAATGAGAATTCAGGACTAAGCCGGACAAAGACAATTGTGGTTAAGCTCAATCGAACACAGGGTTGCCATATTGGCTTTTTTTAAGCCCAAAACCACAAATTTGGCTTTTTTTGAAAGCGTTTGGCTTGCGAATTTTCTTTTGGCTTTTTGGCTTTTTTTTGGCTTTTTTATCATAGAAAATTTGAAATTTGGATTTGTCCTTTTTGTGATTTTCATTGTTTTAGAAACACTACATTGTGAATATTAAAGCCTGGCAACCCTACAAAATTGAAAACCAGTGACTGTGATGGTGTGGCCATCAAGGAAAGTTNTTTTTATGTTTAGTTTCTTT
>JGI24158J21664_10002959_pt1 | contig 21036 bp, 11 predicted proteins | sample Ectturendosymbi3_FD_21664 | JGI IMG/M metagenome (IMG submission 21664) | reverse complement strand
AAGTAGTGAGGGTTTTTGATGTAACATAAATCTTGTAGGTAGGGTGATCATCTGATGGGCACCTATAGATTGCATGTTATTTATAAACCGTTTGTGCTGAAGAGAAATAAATAAAAAGCATTCTGACAACGTGTAATTTACTATACACCTCATGAAATACATTGTGTAATTTACTATACACCTCATGAAATACATGTGTTGGGACATCTTGACCAGATAAACGTGGGGTTTGTCGACGTCCCAGCTTCGGAAAAATGAAATAACACACTGTACGCAGCAAAGACGGCTTTTTTCTATCAATTGCAGAGCTCATTCGGTATTGTTTTCTATTTTCTTTATCTTCTTGTGGGTATGTCTAGGTTTACTCACCGTCACCAAATACATTTATCTCTCTCTCATTGCAGTGTTTGACCCCTTCTCATTTTATCTCCAGATGGAAAGCCTCGATTTGAGTAAAAATAATCTCGGAGCAGTCGGTGTGGATTCTCTGCTGCCATCTCTCCATCTTGTGGAGAAATCGACCTTCGTTGACTGTGGGGTTGGGCGGAAGGAGGAGGAAGAAATAAACGAAACATTGAAGAAACGTGGCTTGACGGTTGGTAACCCCCCTCCCATCAATACATGGTACTGAGGCGCTTACCCTCCAGCATGTACCACGTTTTTCTGCTCTTGTTTTGATCTGGCACCGCAGATATTTGCCGATATTCAGAGGAGGGTGCAATTACGTTGCGGTTGTGTCTATGATTTAACAAAGTTTCAATATTTTGTTGATGTCTTTGTTTTGCTCATTGTTGACTTCCAGCGAGCAGCAAAGCAAGTTGACCGGTGTATGTGAGAAGTTGTCAGAATGCTTTTTATTTATTTCTCTTCAGCAATTATGCAGAAAAAAATGGTGCATTTTCATCTATGTCAACCACCGGCTTTCCTGGCTTTAACTTGTGCCTCGGAGCTCTAGTGGCCCATAATGCTTAAAAATGATTGCATGCCGCAGCTCAGCGCTGAGGCGACCCATGCATTTGTTAGGACAAAAACAATTCTCCCACTTTTTCTATTTTTGTGCAATTTCCTGTTTCTCAATTATCACATTTCTCCCAATCTTTTTTATTATTTCAACTTTTGCAGTGGAATATTCTAACAAATAAAATAAGGTTATATTTGCATCTCTTTCCAACTTTTTAGCAACTTTGCGTAAACTTTAAGCTTATTACAAGATTTTTCAACTTTTGCCCGATTTTTACCGAACTTTGCTCGATTTTTCGCATTGTTCATCAGCAAGAAAACAACTGCCCTCCTCCCTGTCTCGTACGGGTATTAATCGCATTAATGCGTCTTTCTTGTGAAAAAAAGTTAATTTGAGTTTTAGGGTTGGCGATTTGTTGAGCAGTGCTTTCCACTTCGCAGGACAAAGTTGTGGTGAAGACTGTGACATTCAGGATGACGTAACTCCTGCAGAGCAGGTTTGTGCGATAGGTTTTATTTTCAGTGTTTACTGTGAGTGCGGTAAGAAATGTTTAGGTTGTTTACTGTGAGTGCGGTAAAAACAAATCTAAAGATTTGACATAATCAGTTGTACGAGATAAGCGTTTCGACATGTGCTCTTGCAATAAATGAATCTCCACTGATATCACTGTATTTGCAATGAGGCAAACTGTCAAGTTGGCGTCTTTGCTACACATAAATTTCATTAGCTCATGTAGTTTCATACCAAACAAATTTGAATCTTATTTAAATTATAAAAACTGATTTGTACATGTATGATTATTCGTTCAACAGATCCGGTTTCATCTAAGCAACGCTGTATGACGTATTGACTTGTGTGAACCATTATTTCGTCACAAAAATCAATACACTAACACTCTCGCTACAAACAACAGTTCGTCGAAGACAATTCAATGAAAGACCATCGCGATGCAAAGATGCTCAGCAGAAAATTATTTGACGACCACACAGTGGTGAAGAGTCACAATGGTGAAGAGTCACAGTGGTGAAGAGCCACAGTGGTGAATCATAGCCTGGTTGTTGTTGTCCAATAACTCCCCATAAATAAGTTCCAGAACAAACATGCCTGGTTTCTGCACGAAGTCCATTATGTCTCTGATGAAGCTTCGCTATGAATTTCTATTTATTGCGACCCCCACAGTACGCCTGACCGTGACGCAACGTCACTGATGACGTGTATTGTTCAGGGAAAGCTGCTGCGTTAGAGTTCCTGACGCTTTATAGAAAATCTTTCTACGCATTTTTTGAATCCGGGTTTTCATTTGAGGGTTGCTTCATTTACTCGCGTGAGAACGAACCCATCAGATACCAACGTTTGCAAAACATCAACTAACGTTAACGTTTCGAAATAAAGTTTTTCATTTTCAACCAAGTTAAACGACTAAAGCTCGAATCGTTCGACGCCGAAACACGTGGGGGGTAACCTTCGTTTCGTTATGGTTGTTTCACAAAAGTCACAAAAAGCATGAATGAACCAAACCATTGTTTCGTTGTTGAAGTTCCATGCACTGAATAAACCGCTGCTGCCCGATCGTGTCAAGCAGATAGGTTTGACATTTTATTAAATGATCGATAATTTTTATTGGTTTTGTGAAAAATTAACGTCGCCGCAGTGGAAAATGTGTTTTGCTTTTGTAACGCCACCTTGTGTGTATATATTTCTATTATACTTTCCGCTAACGGGCAGTAATGATTAATTGAATCCAAAGTTACTCTGATATAAATACAAGTTGTGCTGGCCATAAGTCCCATTGTTGAGGGACAGTGGACTCCACGCATGGGGTCTCCAAACTTTTTTGTCCATATTTGCTGTTACATGATAGTTCGAGGGCCGGACTTCTTACGTAATGTCATTGTTTGGGGAAAGGTTGCAGTCTACCAAATCAACAAATTCTTCGTCAATGTATTAACTTTTCATCATTGACAAAATGGCTTAACGGGCGTAGTTTTGAGACCCTGGTCTAATGCTTGGGGAACCGGTAGTAAGTCCTTATTTTTGTGGTGCGTGTTGCCATGAATCGAAAGGAAAACATATTTATCAGGTGTTCTGAAATTATCTCCTGTAATTATAAATGTTGTTGAAACATGTTTGTTGGTGACGTAACACTATTCCCGTCGCTTTAGTGCACTTTTTTCCGTGGAATGCCGTCTGTTTGAAAATCGTATCATCCTTAGTTTTACACTGTCAGTGATATGTGTTAACCATAAACTGAAGATGTTGCAGTCATTAGCCATGTATACATTTTCGACGTTTCCATGCAATGTGGAAACAAGCATGCAAAGACGTACCGGGGTAACATGGCCCCCGGGATCCCCATGTTTGAACCTGAGGTCTTTCGGAAGCAAATTTACTGTATTGAAGAAAGTACTTGTGACATTGTTGGGACTTTTCAGCACCCCCGGAATTGTGCCCCCCATCGATACGCCCCTGATGCAGGACAGTTATTCTCAGTGAAAAGCTATACAGCAAAGCAATTAACCTTCGAGTGTTTCTTGCTGTTGATCGTGTATTAACGAAAAACACGAAAACAGCGCAAGAGCAAACTCCGTGTACTTGAACAGAATGCCAGGAAGTCATTGTTGTGAAACATCAAAGCAATCATTTCACGCGCAGAGCTTCTATGTGTCAAAAAAATACAAGATAATTTCGAACACTCGAGTGCTGGAAAAAAAATTAGTAATTAGAAATAAATAAAAATTGAAACGGACATATACTCAGTATCTCTTCTATTACACTAGACATGAAGCGATGTAGACCAACATACAGTACAGAGGTTGACTAGGCTGAGCATGGCTTAGCTCGTCCGTAAACTACAATGAAACTTTCCACAACATTTGGAGCCAGCAACAAAAAAGGCAGCCTAATTTGGCCAAGTGTTTCAAAGCGACAAGAGGCTGCCTGTTTCGTAAATGTCAACGTTGGCTTGAACATACACGTTCAAAAATTAGAGAACTCTGGCAGAGAAATGAAAGTCGACGAAGAACCGCGGAGATATGATACACGTCACGCGGTGTGTTTGGATGAGTTGTTCTTCCAATTCTACTTTCTCTTATGTTTTCTTAGATTTATCGCCTATTGATTGGATGTCATGACCAAAATTAATTTTTTGTGTTTGGAGAAAAAAGGTAATCAGAAGTATGGTAGATGAAAGTAAGGTGATAGACGTTTGTGTTTGAGAAGATTTTTGTTAGTTGCTTAAATAGCAAAGTTTGTCCAAATAACAAATGTGTTTCGCACCAATCTGGTGAAGCTAGGAACAAATTTATTCGAAATAAGTCATGCAAATTATTTGTGAAAAGCTGTGGTTTCCAGTTGAGAAAACGAAACAAAGTTAACGAATTGCACTCAAAGAATAACTGAGCAGTCTTGTCATTAGCATTTCGATGCTTCATTTTTAAAATGCTATCTGAAAATGCTATTTTTTGTTGAAGTCTAGTGTCAAGAGTTTAGGTTACTCAACAAATATATGTGAAACAACACGCGTCGATGAGAAAATAAAAACGTTTGAAAAATATTTGTTTTAACAAATTTAATAATTTTCAGAAATCTTCACAAAATCAACCATTGACAGAAAGAAAATAGGTCTTATGCAACGAGAACAAAAGTTTTTGAAGATGATGAGTGAAAGTCTCCTGTCATTAGCAGAAGGGAACTTCGCAGTACGTGGTTCTGGCGAAGCCCTTTGTTCTTTCAATGTTAATTGTCTTGAATTGTTTAAAGTGGTTTCCAAGTATTAACAAAGCCACATTCTTAGTGAAAAAAATCTAAACAAAGTAATTGAGTAGCGTCAGAGGTTTTGCAAATAAGCCTGGAATCTCTGAGAAAAACAAAATCATTGGATAAATTTTGGTCACAGTCCTGATATTTCCCACAAAATGCGGTTGCGTGCTGTTTAATTGTTATCAACTTCATGTTGCAACGAGGAAAAATGTACAGATCAAGGAAAATGTTTTTGTTCCTTGCTGCAATAGTAATCTATTTTTTGGAGAAAGCCTTCTAAAGACATTTCTAGATCAACTTGCAAAAAGTAATTTAAATTTTATCGACTGCCGAAGACAACCTTATAACAACGAAGCGAATTCGAAGAAGAAGGCATTGGGATTTACAGTAATCCAGGGCGATTACACTGAATCAAAAGAATCTGTATGTATCTTGTACGACCCATTCTTTTAGTCTTGTGATTGTTGACTCAAGCTTTTTCTTCACTTTGGGAATGTTTCGGAATTTCAAAACTTCACACTCTTTTTCTCTTCCTCACCTACTCGCGAGTATTCTGAAGACTAAGTACAGGATTATTCAAAGCAATATTCCGACAAGAGATACAGTCCCGTCGCCACGGGGTTTGGTGGGCTCATCCCCCCAAACAAAGCACCAAGCCCCCCCAAATTGAACTATGAAACTATGAATCAGAGGAATTTTTATCAAATTTACAATGTCAATCCCCCCTGCACAAACGTAAAGCCCCCCCTCATCAAAGGTTTTCTGACGACGGTTCTGAGGGAAAGTTGTGAAACATGTGGCTTTTACGTCATTGCCCCAAAACATTGATGACGATCTCAGGCAGTCATAAGATCTGTTGAAGAAAAACAGAAAAACTCGAAAGAAGCAAAATCCTTGCTTAAATTTATTACCAAACAGCCATTTGTTCTCAGGTGTTACATGATGTCCTCCTTCAAACAAAAACTATTAAGCTCCTGCAAAAAAGCGACATTGCCCAGATCTAGATATTTTGCAAAAACAAATTGTTGACGCCATTTCATTCTTCAAAAGAACAGAAAACCTGGATGCCGGACCACAACTTTTGAAGCAAAACCCTAAAAGAAACCATAAAGAAAAAACATGTTTTTTACGGCAGCCTAAACACACTAAAATTGGGAAATTTTTACAGTCAGACTATTAGTCGTCGGATGGAAACTCAACCACGGCTGAAGAAGAAAGATACAAAGTTGGGTTTCTTGACCTTGATTAACCAAGCAATCATTTCAGCGATAAAAATGATTTGGCCAAAATTTGCAAACCCCTACATTTTATATTTGTTTTTGTGGAACAGAAAATCTGCTCACAGTGATTCGTTTATATGATTTGAAAAAGCACTGCTTGCTGTTCGCAGAAAAATTGAAAAATATTCATGCTGCAGACTTAACGGCATGAATATATGTGTGCAGTGGTTCTTGTGAGCAGCTAGGTGAGACTCAACGAACTGCTTGAATTTTTTCCGATTTGTTCATGAGTTTCGTGTTTTTAATCAGCAGGTCTAAACTTCATCGATAACATAAACAGGGAAACCTATTTGCTTTGATAAACTGCGGTGAATCACTGATTTATTAACTGTAGCCTCAACTGAATTAAATTGAAAGCGTTTTATTGCTTACGAGATTGTTGCATTACAAGAGAAAGCAACATGTTGCAAGTCAGTTCGTAGTCTTCTTCGCTCGCTCAGAAAAAAAACATCAAACCAAACGTTTGAGTAAAACATGCGCTTTGCTCCTCCTCCACATTTCGTGGAAACAGCCACAGAATTTCATGAACCACATAATTTCATGCCGACGCGCTTCGAGTGGATTGCATCTTCTTACAACTTCCGGAAGACATTTATTGAATATTGTGAGATGCTTTAATTTGTAAAAAATGGCATTTGTATAGGACGCATTTATGGCTATGATCGCTTGTGACTAGCTCTTAAAATCATAATCAGCACGAAAAAGCGTTGCCGCAAAGCGATATGACCATGTGCTCAGTTTGCCTGAGGCGTTCACTGTGGCCGCTACGTACTGCTGTTGCTGCTGCTGCTGCGTGGTACCTAAGATGCATGGAAGCTGAGAGCATGTTGCAGGAGTTTTCGACAGCTGAAAATGAGGATTCGAATGTTTTTTTTGACTTTGTCGTTGATCAGCTTTATTCATTTCTGTATCTACGTTTATAAGCACAGGCAAGTTCTCAGCCTGACCAAAGATGCAGAGGAAAGTTTAAAACAACTTGCTCTGAGAGCAAAATTAATGGACAGTATTTTCTGGAATACATCACAAGAAAATTTGAAGCTTCTATCAACCTTGGAAGAACAGTATGAATCTCTGAAATCTTTAACGGAAGAGAGTAGAAGAAATTTTCTACGAATCAAAGGAGTGCATGAAAAACCAGACGAAAACTTGGATGAAAAGGTGACCTTAAAGGTTTGAGTTCTTACTTTGCTTTGAAAAGCAAATTTTTGTAATCATTAAATTTTAGATGCAAGTACCGTAGTTAACGTCAAAGTGGACTGACCAGCGGAGCCTCTGCCAGTGACGTATCTAGGGGTTTGAGTCAGGGAGTAAAACTTAGTTGAAAAGGACTCACTGGCCAGTCCAAGGGGGGCCACTAGCAAACACTCAGAAAAAAACCTGGGAAGTGAAGGTGAATCCGCATGTGGATGTCTATAGTAAAAACCTAAATCACCGGGAACAAAAAAAAAACGTAAAAATACATGAACCTACTGAAAACCAAAAAAATACCAAAAACGAAATATAAGTTAAATGGGGACCTGGTTTTTACTTTTAGTTTGCCAGGGGAACGTTTCACCCCTCTACCCTTTTGTCAGTTACTCCACTGGCCTCTGCCAAGCGTTTCTTACCTGACTTAGCAGCAGCCACAGTAGGTTCTGAAACTAAATGACGCTGTCAATCAAGTGGGAGCACCTAGGGAGTTGCATTGCAATGATTGTGAAGTCACAGTAGGTTCTGAAACTAAATGACGCTGTCAATCAAGTGGGAGCACCTAGGGAGTTGCATTGCAATGATTGTGAAGTCAAACTTGAATGGAGTGAAACTCAAAACCTGTAATCGCGAGATTTTGCAAATGTTTACGAAAAAAGATACCTGTTTGTAAATGTTTTAGCGGCGATGAGTATTCAGCACTGATTATTTCAACGAGTATTCGAACCGGAAGCTGAAACGATTGTTGTTAGTACGAATTTGTCAATGCAGCGGTTCTGGGTAAGCTTGCGGAGAAGTACAAATCCATCAAAAAATTTTCAATTTTGAAGCAAACAACAATATTTTGCCCAGGGTCGTTCAAGTGCAGTTGGGAGTTTCAAAACCAGTGTAACCCAGAAAAAGATGAAACGTTTATCCTAACATTAAAAGGATTTAAAATAATTGCTTCAAATAATGATTTTCAAAGCATTTACCAAACACTGAAACCTGCCATTGCACTTGTACAGCACATGTAATAGCCAGTCAAATCACAGCTACTTCCCCTGTGTTTTGATGAACCTGGGCGTTGGTTTTCGTGCAGAACACTTTTGCATATTATTCCGCTGTTCCTCTGTCAATCATGAAGTGAAACCAACGCGATTGCGGTGAAAAGCAAAAGATTTATTTCAACGACTTAATTATTGCAAAGACTTATTAACTCAAGACAAGATTGCTTTGTCTGCTCGGTCACGTGGGTCAAAAGGGTTTATTTGCAGATGCATAACCGAAGATGGTATCAATACACTTTCTTTTTGAAACTTTTTCATCAGATCGTGGAACTGGCAAGTTACCTTGATGTTGTTATGACAACCGATGACGTGGAGCGTGTGTACAGGGTTGGAAAGAAAGGGAAGAACGGGGCGAGAACCATTGTTGCGCAACTGGCAAATTACGAGGTACACAAGCTATTGAAACATATACCGTACATGGACCTTCGCAAACTGTTCTCATGCACATTTTCCCAACTAGTAAGTTTTTCAGTCTGGAGGTAAAACAAGATGCCGGTGATCTTGACCAGGAGATTATCTTTAAAAATCAGTTTGGTTTGAAAATCTACTCAATAAAAAGCACTGTTTGAATTTAAGGTACTTCGGGAATTGACACCATTCCTGTGGAAGCACCAGTGTGGTTGAAAAGCAGGTGTTCTTTCCATTACGCGGACTTATATGTAGTCAAGCTTGAACCACAGTCTATATCAGGGGTCTCAAACACGCGGCCCGCGGGCCGCATGTGACCCGCGAGGACGTTTTATGCGGCCCGCGATGCTTTTCGGGAATTTTCAAATAATTAACATTTACGTTATGTAGTTTATTCACCGGTGCCTAGAAGCGCTCACCTAGCGAGTGAACAAGTTCCTTTTAAACGAATGTAGAGACGGTTAGAAATTATTTGTCGTTAACTCACAATACATTTCGCAGGAAATAAGATGTAAAAGCTGTTTCTAGTAAGGTTCAGGTACTGCCACTGTTGCGTCAGGGTCACAATGCGGCCCTCGGGTACTTTGTAAGTCCTCATTTTGCCCACGGAGCAATTTGAGTTTGAGACCCTTGGTCTATACATTACCAAGGCCAAGGGCGTACACTCGTTTAACTTGTAGACCGCATCGCATTGATATATTGATATAATTTGTGAAAGTTCAGCTGATCGGTTGAAGAACTCAGCTAACTGGATGTGGCCCGTGGGCCGTACTTTGTCCATGCGTGGTCAACAACGACCAGTCTTCAGATTTCAATGACTGTTCAATTCAAACTATAAAAGAAATCTCGGCCAATTTGTCACCATGTCTACTTTTTGTGAGTAAAAATTTTTCACATCTTAGAATAACGCTACCTTTGTTTAAAATTACTTACCTGTAACCCCCTATTATTTCTCGAAATTGTTTAGAATAAACATTATGTTTTTGTGCAAGAATGTCATATTTAAAGGGTGTGTTGTGATGGATGCAAGAAAGAAATTCTGTGGAAAAAGCAAAACCCTATACACCAATATTTGTTACCAGAGGTTGCCACCAGCACTTTTTGGCATAGATGCAAAAAAACGTTTCAAAAATTAGCAAAATTTTAAGAGGGTGTAAACAGAGTTGGAGGACATGATCTTTACTCAACTTTCACGTCACTGCCATGAACACTTAGTTTTGAAAAAAATTAACATCAAAACGTCCCCGCTATGCATTGTGAATAAGATACGTTTTCCCGACAAGCAAATACTGCGAAGTGTGTGGTTCCCTGGTTAGTCCAAAAATTTCAGCTTTTAACTGAAATTGGTCTGTGGATTTGGCCTTTAAATTATATTTTCTTGTGTAAATGTTTACGAAACCTAAGAGGAAGTTGAAGTTTCTCAGTACAAGTCATCAGGGGTGACTTAAAAAAAACGCTTCACGTCAGTGACGTCAAATCCTCGAAGCGAAAGTGTTGACGTCACTGTGTGACGCGAATAAAATTTGCTGGAACGTCGGGCAAGGGCTTTTTTAGTGGTTCCTTCCTAAACATAAGAAAGGGCCGATGAAGTTAGGAAAGCGTGTGCATGTATGTACAAACGCTTCATTTCACTGGAGTCCACAAAGGGCAAAAATCAGGGCTTATGTAGGTTTTCGTTGTTGAAGTTATGCAGCACATGGATGATCCACAAGTATAAATGCAATCCAAACCGTTGCAGTGAGACAACATTTCAGCGGTAGGAAGAAAACGCAATGAACTTTGCTCAAAATCGTTCAAAGTTTGAGCGTATGACTAAAACAATCATCATTATTTTTAAGTTACTCCCTAATTCAGAAAATTACCTCGGATTCCCGAAACTTCTCTAAAATGTCAGCAACAACTGGTCAAATTATACCAAAAAACATATCGTTGGATTCGTTGCAATAAAACAAAATTCCAAATGGAGACACCAGTTGTAAATGGGAGGTGAGGCACGACCGGTCCCCTATTGTGGCGTCGTGATTACGCCACAAATAACGTTGAATTCGTAACAGCAATAAGACAGTGAACCTGTTCGATCGGGGATACTCTATTATTTTTGTTACGCAGAGGAACGCCGGTTCGACTCCCCCCTTAGGTGGCTCAGGGCGACGCAGCATTGTGTCTGCAACACCTACTAGTGACGACCTTATTAGAGAAATTACTCGCAAAGGTGCGGGCAGGGCTTCCGAGATGACTTTTACTAAGGGCTACGAAGACTGACGTCGGGCCTCTTATTTTCTTGGGCCCTCGTCAAAACTCGAAACGTGTATAACTTTTCTGTACAGCAATCAGAATGAGCTGCCGTGTTAAGATTTACAAATAGATTAGTTGTAATACTGGCAGCTGGCTTGCACTACTAATTTTAGGTTTGATAACAGAAAAACTGATCATGCGCACTTTGACTTTCCCGGGCCCCTGTACCTACCGGGCCCGGGTACGTTGTATCTCTCGTACCCCCTCTCGTACCCCCTCTCGTACCCCCCTCTCGTAGCCCCTGGGTGCGGGTCTTGCCAGTGATCCGCGAATGCAGTGAGTTCGCCCATAACTGATATACGTAATAAAATGAAAACAATTCAGACAAACGTTTTTGACTTGCCGATCAATCGCAGGTTCCCTCAAGTTTTGATGCACACTTCCGGTGAATCCCCAGTTTTTAGGCGTCACTGGTTCCACCTGAATCAATTGTAAAATGTTTGAGACCTGATTTGAAGCGTGCCACGTTGTCATTATCTTGTGTCACGTCATGTTTCCCTCTGAGGTCAACTTCAACCAGTTATTGCCACATATCCAGATCAAGCAACAGCTCATTCGGGAGGCATCCGCTCTGCACAGAGACCTGGAGTTCTCTATACAAGATGACGTCACGAACTACGTCATTTCAGGAATTGTAGTCAAAACGAAGAACCTAAAACTTGCTTCAGGTGAAAAGACCCCGCTTAATGATTGGTTAAATTTAAATGATCCAATAGATTTTTCTCGCTTGGTCCAGTAACGCAACAGTCTTCACTGAGATGATGTTGTTTTTTTGTAAAGATTGTGGAATCATTTCATCGATTGGGGGAGCTGAGGTTGTTGGCCGATCATCGGTTATGTTTGGTGCTTGGATCAAAGATCCAGCTTCAGGCTCTGCGCAGATTTGGGTTATGAGCAACTTTTTTGAGAACAGGGTTGTCGAAGAGTTTGCCAACCTGAGAGATGTTACGCATCAACGACCGCGTTTGACCTATGAACTGCCGTACGATTGGGCAGGTGGGTACGGATTCAGTCGTTACTGAAGCTCGAAGCTGATGTACTTAATGAATTTGCACCAAATTATGAATTCATCTTGGCGTAATAGTCATTTATTTCTTTAATATTGAGCAAAATGAAGACTCCTATTTTCAGAACCTTAGGACAGATTTGCCAGTGTGTATCAACACAGCTTTCTATGACCTCGTCGACTACCTGTTATAAAGCGTGTGTCTACTCTTTACTACCAGTGGCGTAACTCACGGGGGGGGCAAGGGGGTGAGCTGCCCCCTGGCAAGCTAAATGTAAAATCTGGGCCTCCTTTACTTGACATTTTAATATTTAGTGTTTTTTTATATGTTGTTTTTTTGCGTGTTTCGGGGTGTTTTCTTAGTTTTAACTAGTATGGACATCCACAACATCCAGAGATTCACTATCATTTCTTAACCTTTTTCTGATTTTTATCTAGTGGGTCCCCCTACGGTGACCAGTGGGCCCCCTTCAGCTAAGCTTTGTCCCCCCTGGCTCAAACCTCTAGTTACGCCACTGTTTACTGCGTTGTCGATTTGAACCGAATCACGGATACGATAGTGTTTTAATTTTCTATTTCTAAATTACCATCTGAGATTGCAACGTCATCAACTTTAACTGTTTCAGCGAATGTGACGCAATCATTTGCAAATCAACGAAAAATACTCAAATCACCACCTGATTGAAGGTTTTTACCAATGTTACAAATCAGCCAAGATCTTGTGAAAAAAGCTGCTTATGAAGTCTTTACCTTCTTGGTGATAAAGATGCATAATCCAACTGACCAGATTTGAAGAAACCATTTGACTTTTTTCTTTGGAAATTTGTTGTTCCGCTTTGCAGGTACAGGTCACACAGTTCATAACGGCTCTCTGTACTTTAACAAATGGAACTCTTCAGTCCTGGTGAAGTATAGTTTCGAGGCCAGAGCCGTTGTTGCTGAAAGATCACTTCCTGGTGCAGTGTTCGGAAACCACGCTCCGTACCAGGTCTGACGATCCATGAATAGTGGCGTCTGTTTTTTTCAATGATATATCAAACTTATCAAAATTATTGCGTTGATGAAATAAAACGGAAACCAAATCAAAAAGAAAAGTCCCAAGTTATTTTCCATGTTTAAATATGTCGACCGACCGACCGACGTCATCCGCTTGTTAGCATTTTCAAGCAGTAGCGCACTTCCTCTGTTCAAGACTGTCCTGGTCTGCTGTTCATCTTTCTGCTTCGCAGTCACCTCACTATGGAAACGAATACTGTGGTTTAAGCCAGCTATGTCCAACCCGCAGCCCTCGGGTCGCATGCGGCCCAGTCGAAGGTTTCGTGCGGCCCAGTTGAGGTTATCACTGTAGTAAAAGTATCCTACATACTGACAACCTGTCCCTCTTAATAATCTCGAATTTGACATTTTTGATGCAGGTGGTCATCAGTGCCTCTTCATCATGCTTTGACCACTGCAGTTAGGATCAGAACGCTTTCAGTACATTAGTTTAAGCTTAATATAGTTTGGTAAGGTCAAAGTAGCCATACAATATGCGGCCCTCATTAATATGTCATTCAATGTGCGGCCCTGGCTAAGACAATGACATAATTTTGGCTCAGTAAGCCATTTGGGTTGGACATAGCTGGTTTTAAGCTCGCTGGTATTAAAAGCAAAGAAAAACGAGCTGCTGCTATAGTCGACCACATCTACCTTAAATCAGGTCACAGGCGACAATGGCTGGCTCATTAGACACAAAAGCAGCAAGTGGCCTGAGGACTCTTGGTGGCAGCCCTCTAGGTGGCAGCACACCAATAACAAGACAAAACGACAGGCAAGATAAAACTTATTTCAGGAAATAAGCGATGCATGACACAAAGCTAAGATATGCGCGCAATTCCACCATAACCCGAAACAGAAACGGATTTTTCACGTTCATCATGAGTCCGTCACTGTTAATCCAAACAAGATTCCATCAACCAGTGTGTGTGACTGTTTTTTTTCAAATACCAAAAAATAGTATTTTTCCAGTCTATTCCACGATTTTTGTTGGTTCGTTTTCATTCGCTTTGAACGTTTTTTTTTTAAAACCAGCAGAGATTGAAACAAACTAGTAGTGTCCTGTTTTTTTTAATTTTTTGGTGACGCAGCAAAACGTTGATTTATATCGGAATGTTCTGTTGTTCTTGATTGCTTTTACGAGGTTCTAGTGGTCTGGATCAACCGATATCGACCTCTCAGTGGACGAGTTTGGTTTGTGGGTTATTTACGCCACTCCCGACAACGCTTTGGATATTGTGATCAGCAAATTGGACTTCGCCACATTGGAGGTGAGTTGTCAAAGGTCATAAGGTCATTAACCAAATTGGATTCCAAGTTGCGCGTTGGTTAAACAGGCACTCTGGTCATAAGGTCATACTACCTGTGACTGAGGAGGAACCGACTGCATGTGGGGAACCAGAACCACTGCCTCTACTGACAACTGCCTTGTGGCAAAAAAGAAAACTAAGTAAGAAACACTAAAATTGTTGCTTGAAAGACAACCCATGCTTGTATGCGACATTTTTATCTCAACGTTTTTAACCTGAACAATCGTTGAGTTGAAAGGGACAGGCTACAGAGAAAAATTCTAAGAGTTTAATTAACTAATCACAAGACAATTTTAGTGCTGACACTCAGTGATGTGTTTGCAAATCATCGCCCAAATGCCTCTGATATCACAATCACTGAGTTGTGTCGTTTGATACATTTTATTCCAGGTAATGGAGACATGGCGGACCAACTTACGCAAACAATGGGCAGGGAATGCGTTCATGGCGTGCGGCGTTCTTTATGTTCTTAAAAAGTACGACGAAAAAGTGACATCACTCAACTACATGTACAACACTCGAACAAAGATTTTCAAACGTATCAAAGTAAGAACAGATTCCGAAAGTACTTGCGGGTTGTTGGACTTCTAATCGTCTCTCAATCTACGAAAAGCAGTCAATAGGCATAGGAATTGTTATCCTCGTCAGCTTTACGTTTGCGTTGATATCAACATTGTCACAAAAATGCGTCGAAAAAAGCTTGATTATATAGTATGCTGTGAAATCATACTTCTCAATGGCTTAGAGCAGCATTAACCTAGTTTTTGTACTTTAATGTAATTGCCTATGTTCCATAAATATCTTAAAACTCAAAAAAAGGAAGATAATGGACAATCTCGTACACGTGTCCAGTGTTTGTTTAAAAACGGTCTCTCAAAATACATTAAAAACTCTGTTTACTACCACCATCAAAGTACACTAAAACGTTGCTTTACGACCATCCTGGTATTCATATAAAATAACGGTGATGGCAATCAGGTTTGGATCAATTAGACTGCATTTTGTAACTGAGCTGAATTTAATTAAATTACTTATTTTCATGTAATTATGATTGCAATTAAAACTTCGCTTTTGTGTAATCATAATTTGCTAAAATTTTTAAACTAATTACAAATATATTTTGCCTTCAACAAATTCACAGAGATCGAACAAATGCATAAACATAAGCAGTGAAATACTTTCCTTGTATCTTGCTGCAGCTTTACCGATTCAACGGTAAAATGCCACATATATGTTGTGTGGTGGTGTACAGTATAAGTATCTGCAGGACTGTGGCGAGGCTAAGGCTGTACAACGATGTGCTGTGCAAGGACGTTTTTCACTGTTATTCCTAGTCTTGCAGCTTCGCTGGCGTTTTAAGCTTTTTAAGTTTGAAGCAACAGTAAGGTTTGAGAAGTAATTTAACTGCTATGGATTATTCCCATGGAAGGTGACACTTTAATATGCGACTGATTTACATTCTATGGCTACAAAATTTTGTAGCATCACTATATAGTCCATATTTTTCCAGATTTCATGCTTTGATGTACAAACAATCATTGAAATATTTAGAAAAGCAATCAAATTCAAAATATATTATATTATATTACAATGCAATGTTGTCATTTGCATTTGTGACTTATATGTTTAAGAACAATTGTAATTTGATGTTTTTATCACAGTGTAATTGTAATGTATTGAAAAATTTGTGGTACTTGTAATTGTAATTAAACTGAAGTCATGTAATTGATCCAACACTGATGGCAATTTAAGTGTGTCAAACATGACAACTAGATGTGCAAATTCCGCTGATTTTCTAAAAGACATTTACCGAACATAACGTGAAGTGCAATAAAGGTCATCTATGTTTTCGAAACGGAAATAGCTTCAACGTATAGTTCAAACTAACCGCCGGGAGGCAAAATTGATAGAAGTGACTATGACGAAACAGATTTAACCAGTGAACAAAGCGCATAGAGAAGAAAGTAAGTCATGGCAGTAGCATGGCCAGTACAAAAATTTTGGGGGGCCCTAACGTTTGATTTTAGGCGAAAAACACTATTTTGTTTGGGATACCGCCTCCAAAACACAAAATGACTATAAATTCCAAACATTTGGGGGGACATGGCCCCTTTGGTTCCCCATGACTACGCCTATGAGTCATGGGAGGAGCGCTTAAACAATTAACACAAAAAATCAGACTTTTACACGCATTTCCAAACAAAAAGTAACCCGAGTTTATTGCAGGAAGATGAAGGCCTACTAATTAATTTTTCTAAAAGAGTTATAAATTTCAAAAGCGTTGCGATCAGCCTGGGCTGAAATAACACATGTTCTTACAATTGTTGTTATTTGTCTGAAAACACCAACTATTTAAAAAATATAAAAAACATATTTACCACGATGAGTTAAAATCATGATGAATGCACCGAAATGCTTTGCTTTTCGTCCCATTCCGCTTCAAACAAGAGAAACTCATAAACCGATTTGCTCCATATTTGGAACATTTGAACTAAGATTTAGGCAGTATCAGATTTCGCTTTTCTCAGATTCCTTTCATCAACAAATACGAGTGGACAAGCATGTTGTCTTACAACCATCAAGAAAAGAGGCTTTACTCATGGGACAGAGGATTTTTGATCAACTACAACGTGACATTCACTGCTGAAGAAAGTGACAGCAAAAAACATTAAACAGAAATTCTGCGCCGAAATGTTCCACTTTCAGCTTTGAAGACTTGTCAGTAGATCTCAGATAAGTTAACACCGAGCCAGAGTGTGCCTCAGAGAAAACAGCAGCAGAATATTTTGTGTTGTTGACGTTTTCTTTGCAAACCATCGCACACCTGCAGACGCCCGGGAAGGTTCTTTACAGGGGATAAACGTTTGCTGTGAAAGAAACGTCATTGCCTGAATATTAGTTGCTTGATATGTTGCGAACATCATTTGTGAATCATTGAAGCCTAAAGATTTTTCATTCACGTTTGTTAACACAATTGAAAGAAATGCAGAAATAACGTACTTGTTACAAATTACGTTAAGATAAAGTATATCAAGTGTGCTTTTACTGGTTTCACAGAAACGTTGAAGTATTCCGCATTATGCCTGTTTCGTTTTTTGAATGACGTCATGTAAGTAGTGCAATAGACTAGGTGCAATGAAACCTGCGGACGTTAGAACAACGCTGGTGCCTTCAGGAAGAGCAGATATTATCCAGTTACTGCCGAAAGTTGTTCTTAATTTGTAGACAACAAATTATCACCTTTGACGCGAAAGGTCAACAAACTCGAACAATTGAGAAAGGCAGGTCTGGTTTTTACGCTTCGCCGACCACCGGACAACCCTGCAACACCATGTGCTAAAAAAAAGTGAGTTCGAGCTGTTTTGGGGGGTTAAAGTAGGGGGTAAAGAAGTGTGGGTTGGGTTGATTCAGTTCCAGATCACGTTTTGGGGTCCTGAGAAAAATATTGAGGGTAATTACTTGGTTTGTTCTTTAAAATGTTCTAGGAGCTATTTTGAAGTTTAGAGAGCTTGATTAGCCCGCTATCCGAAAGAGTTGGGGAGTTATGCCCAAAAATAGATCCTGAAAATAGCTCGGCCACCTAGTGGATATTTTGATTTTCTTCAAGAATAAAATTTTCCTGTCAATATTTCGGCTTGAAATTTGATGGGATGTTGTAGGACATCCAAAATAGAGATGTCCCAGACTCACATTTTTATGACCCGGACCGACCCATACCTATTACAACAAACTCAACCCATACCTCTAATCCTTATCTAAATTCCGGCCCATAAAATGGCAGTATCTATTTTGGAGTCGACTTTCTGCGTTTTTCTTTCGGATCCGGACCAGGAGTCAAAAATTTGGAAAAAATCGGACCCGGATCCGGAGTCACTTTTCAATTTCGGCAGGAGCAGGAGTCTGTGTGGTCATTTCTCAGGAGTCTGTGTGGTCATTTCTCAGGAGTCTGTGTGGTCATTTCTCAGGAGTCTGTGTGGTCATTTCTCAGGAGTCTGTGTGATCATTTCTTAACCAACCTCTCCGGTGGTGTTGCGTTGATAGTGTGATTTGCCACGAACGGGATGTGCGCGAAGAACAAAAATATATACGCGTGGTGCGAGCAAGCAATAGTAAGAGAGATTGCGACGATTGATCTCTATTGTTGCTTGCTGCCACAGTGCGAAGCTTTGCGCACATGCCGCTCGAGATTTCCGATCGCAACAAAGTAAAAACATGGGTAATTGCGATGATTGTAATTTGGGTAATTACAATGGTTGGATCGATGATTGTAGCCGGAGTCTGAACAGGAGTTGGATTCTCAAATTTGAAAAATTGCCGGATCCAAAAATGTTGGAACAGGAGCGGAGTCGGAGTCTGAAAAAGTTATTCTGGTGTCAAGCGAAATTTCTGACCTCAGCGAAATTTCTGACCTTTTACTGTTTGTCAGTTATTTTGCTTCTCAGAATAAAGAAATAAAGTTTGGCAATTACTTTTTTCATGTGTGTTGTGTAAATTGAACCTTTTTGGTTAGATGTCAGATACCCACAACAAGCGATATTATGGGAATAAGTTTAACCACTGAAAACTTTTGGATTTCGTCTTAGACCTCAATTATTTTTCTTTTTCGAACCCAAACCCTAACCCGACTAACTTACCTAAACACGAAACCCTAAGACCTAATCACCAGTTCTTTCAGCGAATTTGAAAGGTAGAATGCTACTCTGTGCATGCGCACATGGCGTGAAGTCAGAAATTTCGCTTGACACTGGCCACCTCTGTAGGTTAGGTGGTAGCCTGAAGATGGCGCCACATATAAAGAAATGGTCACCGGTAGATGGTGCCCATAAGTCACAAGTCACTTTGATAGTCACCACAAGCGAATTATCGTAATCCACTTATCCCTATATAATGATAGTGCAACCTAGTATCAGTAGAGTGATCTCGCCGGGTGAACTTTATTGCTGCTGGTTGCTTTCCTGTGAGTTTTAATGCCCCGAATTAACATCTTTCCCTTGTGCTTGCCTCAGTGGTTCAAGGCGATGCAGACACCTGTAACAGCTCCAAGGGCTATGGTATCAATTTCAAACAGATGGATGTCGTAGTTTCTGAGACAGAGCATAACAGATTGAAAGTTGCAAACAGTCTGGAAAAAATTGGATGATTTTCCTGAAAGTTTTGGAGGTTACTAAACCTAGGCATACGACGACCTTTGGCTTAGCAGCGGCAAAATTTTCGATTTGCCTGAATTCCTAAGCCACTAAAATACAATCTTCAACAGGAAATTTTTGCAGGCCGATGATTCTACTTAAGCAAATTACCTAAACAAAGCAGGCAGTTTTACCCGACCTTTTTTTTATCTTGCCTGAATCTGGGGGAGCAATTTCCCACCCCGCCTCGTACGTCAATGCTACCAATGTGGGTCTACTTGCCTGTTTTGAAAAATTCTGAAAGGTAGGTTTAAAATCACTGGGAAATCTACAATTACTTTGTATATTTCTTCCATGTTAGAAGAGAAAACAATGTTTTAACTTATTATTGAAAACCTGCTCTAATCAGCGGCTTGTACTTTTAACACGTGCTCTACAATAACCATTATTTACGTGTCAAGCATATACTGAAATACAAGTCTTAGTTTTTGTGCTTTGTTTTTTGGTGGCAACACCACAGTGAACATGATTTTTGTGCACTTCAACACACATCAAATTGCATTTAGTAAGACAAACGCTCCTGATACAAGGCCAGGTGCAATGAGTCGGAATTTTAGGAACTATTTAGCCCAAGCGTGATCATCTGCAATCACAACTGACGTTTTCCCCGAAAACGAAAGTGACGGGACACAGCTTTCTAATTTTGACTGCAAGAGTATTGCCAACTAGCGAAGCAGTAGGTCGCCCATGGCTCATATATTCGGAAAGGCAAAATGGAATCTTTTGTTGACACTGCAAACTTTTTAGCTCTGGGTGTCCACTCACACTACAAAGAATACCTCCTTTCTAGAGGTATTGAGAATAGTGACTCAAGGATTTATTGGGTGTGAAGAGTGTGCGACCCGGTTGTGTTCACACACCTTCAGTGTGGGCTTGAACTCAGAAACCTCGATGACGTTTGCTTAGGCAGTTGTTGGTGCCGTCGGTGCGCCAGACGAATCGGCCAAAGAGAGCTCTTACTTCCATGTGCATGGAAGTCACTTACATGTGTCGCTTACTTGGTCTTTTCCTTTCTCCTTGCTTTGGCCGACTTTGCTTACATGTAGCGGCCGCGCTAGCGTGACTGCTACAGGTGGTACGGCGTTGACGTCTTTTATGGAGAGGTGAAACAGGTGGATAGTAGCCATTTCGGACCTCGCTCTTTCACACCACTGATTTCCATCATTATGACTAGATGCTCATCCTCAGAAATTTTTGCACATGCCACGGAATGAGGCCCCACAAAAGTGCTTCCAATCGGGCCCCGCACTTGCTAAGGCCGGCCCTGGCAAGCACTACCGCATAGCTTTATTGGCAAGATGACAAAATCCCGGCCAGAAGCCGAAACCGGAAAAGTGACAAACAAAAATAGCAACTGGCCAGAGGAATGAACCCAGCGAGTGAAGGTACTGCTACCGAACATCCGGAGTTGAAGCGTATATAAGAAACTCCTCGAGACACACAATCATGAAGAGACTCTAGAACAGGCCTGCACAACATACGGCCCGCGGGCCACATGCGGCCCGCGAGATCTTTTCTTGCGGCCCGCGAGAACTCAGTTGCAGAAAATGTTGCAAAAG
>JGI24158J21664_10002957_pt1 | contig 21045 bp, 18 predicted proteins | sample Ectturendosymbi3_FD_21664 | JGI IMG/M metagenome (IMG submission 21664) | reverse complement strand
AGGGTATTACAGCAAACTTGTTTGCCCCTAGTGCTTGCGGACTCATCCAGAACCTTCCGCGGACTCAAATGAGTCCGCGGACTCGGGGTTGAGAAACTTTGCTTTAAACACAGAGGGAATTCTATGGCTGAGCCGTGTGTCTAGTGCCCTGGCGTTCTGGAAAGTCGTCAGAGAATTGAGAAACTAGGGTGATCATCCTCGTACACAAGAAGGGAGACGAGAGGGAATGCACTAACTACCTTCCCTTTCAGAGCCTTTCAGGAAAAAGTCTTGTCAATTGCCTTGAAAAAAGGTTCACAAGATATGCGAACATAAGCTGGAGGATATCCAGTGCGGTTTTCCTCCTGGACTTAGCACTACGGACCAAAGTTTCGCACTCCAATTTTTTGAAAATCTTGGGAGGATGCTAAAGATGTCTACGCGTGTTTTTTCGACTTCGAAAAGCATACCACCGGATCCCTCGTGAAAAGCTTTGGGGAGTGTTTGCGTGAGTACGGTGTTGACTGCCGGCTGTTACTACAGCGGCAATACACTGCAACAGGTGAAGGATTTCAAGTACCTAACGGTGGTATTTACGAGTAATGGAAGACGGAACAAAGAGATTGACACGAGGATTGGAAAAACAAGCGGGGTGTTGTGCAAGCTTGCTCAGTTCATAGTACCAAAACGGAAGCCTTTCGCAACAATCCCATATCTGCCGCTTGTATTTGAGACATCAAGTGACCACGTGAACGTAAGTCTCAAGAAAGGCTGGCGAGGTGAATTCCGTTGGCCATACCTACTGGACCACGCACCAGAAGCCTACAAAGGCACAGGTTGCATGATTGTGTCTCCGAATTTACTTGGTCGTGCCTTGTTATGGAGCCTTGCACAATCAGAAGCTGGTGACCAACGATCAACGTTTTTATGACGTCGTTAACGGGCTGTCTGTTCGAGCGACCCTCCCGACAGGAAATGCCGGTTTGGAAATGAATGCAGAACTCTTGTGAATTTCGCATGCATGTGTGAATCATTTTGACCAAACTGGCTTGGAGTTTGTCCAGTCATAACATGCCGCCCGATAGAGCTAGAGAGCTGTTCAAACCTCTAAAGAAACAGCAAGTCTCCAAGTTTCTATTTAAAATAATTCGGGCACTTTTGGGTTTGAACTATTTTTGGTGTGACATCACGACTGGTGGAGGTTAGGAGACGTTTGGATGACGTCATCAGTGCCTGAGAAAAAAGTTCAAGTGGCAATTTACCTGTTTTTTCTTTTAAATGTAAACTAGGCAAAAACTGCATCTTCAAAGCTATTGATTGGCCATCTAGCGTTAGTGGTTGGCAAGTTATGACCAAAAATCGATATTCAATTGATCTCTTAGGAGCGCTTTAAGGAATTAATCACGGATACTTTATACTGAACAAGTTCCTAGCGTCGTCGCTGATATCATTTCGTTAACATTGTGGCTGATTTTTCAGCAGCTCACTTTCCTGACAGAGCAACCACTGCACTTCGGTGCGTCGGTAATACCATAATAGGAGCGCGTGACGTGATTGGTTTGTTTGTTCCAGTTCAACGCCCTGCGGGGGAAGTTCCGAGGAGGATTGGAGAGGCGGCATACGTCACAGCTACGCGGCGTCGCAAGCCAACTGTCTCTGCCGTATGTACAGATCTCAAGCATAGTGTGAATTAAAGATTGGCCACGGTGTCGTTTACTGCTTAACGCATTTTCAAGCACTTCTCGACATTCGCTTTGAAAACACCATCAAGCATAACCGTTTGCAAAACGCGGTCACTGACTGATATATCCACGACCGCTTGCTATCATTCACACGAAGTGAAGCACGTTGACGTCATAGAGAATCTCCAACCGCGTAGTACTGTGGAAGTATCTTTAGTTTTTCGCTAAACCATGACTATTACTGCTGCATAGACGCTGACAATGACCACCGTTATGTGTCCACTGGGGATGTCTCAATTGTAACGAGAACCCTTGTGAAACTACTACCCAGCTCATGCGCTGCGTGTGACGCCCTTGCATGATGCTCAGCTCGCGTTGTGCGTCATTGCAATGAGCATTGTTACGTAACTGTTGCGTTGTCCTCACTGCATGCTTCTTTTACGGAAATGCATTTTCACAATCAGGGTCTTCTTCAGAAATGGATAAGAGCCTCTCGTTTGTACATTTTGTGCTGTACCTTGCTGTTGCGTCAACAGTGATGACGTCGTATGGACAACGTGATGGGAACTGTTGCGTTAACGAACTGATTCCAGATACAAAGGCAGACTTGTTTCCAAACTTGTACAGTTTTTCTATGAAAACAAAAATTTACGTAGTGCACCCACAACCATCATCAATCGCCCCTTGCTCTGGTATTGGTGCCTGGTCGCTGAGTAACACTGTGGTAGATTGGAGGAAAGATGCTGAGATTTTGTGATTGTCATGCCGTCCACAACGCCACGTTTAAACGTCTCTGTGCCTCAATGTTTTATCATCGGTTATGCCCCTTCTTGAGGTTGATCCATGGAATGCATGCGTTTCGTTTGTAAACGTCATTGCCACGAGAAACGTGATGGCGTTTTATGTTTAGGATCAGTGAGGAGCTCCACGAAGAGGAAAAGAATGACGTCGTGCCTCAGCTAACCGTCTCTGAGGTGACTAATGAACCGGAACGAAAACAAGAAGACGAAACTACGCCCTCCAACGACACCGGTGAGTCCGGTTTATGCAAATTAAGCTCGAAATTTCACGAAAACTAGCTTTTGGTGAAGAAGATGCTGTGGCCGTCGATCGAAGAGAAATTCGAAAGTGAAAGTAGATCCTTAAGTCATTGCTTACCTGGCGCTTTTGGTATCATTAATTCAGTTATGTTCATCGAAGTTATTTTCAAGTATAAGGGGAGGGGCGCTCGGTGAGGGAGGTTGGTGCGGGACTTACAACTAGAGGCGTATCGAGGTTAAATGGCGCCCAGAACAAGAAACAAATTTGACTCCCCCCGTATTCGAACCTAAGGTACTTCGGGAGTGAATGTACAATATTGAAGAAAGTACTTGTGACATTCTTGGGGCTTTTCGGTGCCCTCCCGGAAATTCGGTGACCGGGGCATTGTGCCCCCTTCGCCCCCCTCACTGCGCCCCTGCTTACAAAGCAAGACGGTATTAATTTTCCAAAGCTCTAGTTTCTTCGTTTCTTTCCGTGTCTTTTTATTTATAAGATCTGTGACGCGATCAGTCGATCACGTGACACAGCTCTGGTGCCGTATTCAGGTGAAAAAAATCCAGCGCACAATGGCGTGAGGTTTGATCGCTTGTGACGGGAGGTGCGCTGGCGACAGGTGATTGTTAAAAAACTTATAACCTGTTATTCGCAGTCACGCTGACGGTCCCAACCTCTATTCCTCCCCGTCGGAATGCAGAGGTTGACAAGAAGACAAACCCCGACGGGGGAATGCCCGACTGGGTGACCAAGTTTGTTGCCGACAAACGTATCATGGTTGAAGATGACATCAAGTTGCAAGAGCGATCTGCCTTCGACGGAGAAAGGTGAGGGATACTTTGGGTGCAATATTATCGCACCTTGCGCTTTCATTACATGCCAACAGATTGACCCATATGACTGCTGACCCATGTGACGAGACTCTATAACAGCTATGTCCAACTCTCGGGGCCGCATGCGGCCTAGCCGAAGTTTTTTTGTGGCCCAGTACGCTTTTCATTACTGTGTATGTACAGTACAATGATAACCTGTCCTTATTTTGATAATCTTAAATGCAACATTTTCGGTGCTATGTTTTTGAGTGTCTGTTTATCATCGTGTACTATGCGCTGATGGATGTCCACATGTCCAATGACACCGAGGTGCAAAACTGATTTCTACTTTTCTGATTTCTAGTCACGTTTTTCTCTGCACTAAACTGATTTCTAACTGTCCTTGTTTTTCCAATAGCATTAAACTTTCCTATGTCATCACAGTTTGAGAGCGATTGAAAGTACCATACAGTCGTTATCGTTGTATTCGAATGCTTTCCGTACCTTTAAAATGAATTTTGGTGTGCGGCTTGCTAAATTGTAATTAAATCATGCAATGTGCGGCCCTCATGAAGATATTTGCATAAATTTTTGGCCCAGTAAGGCATTTCGGTTGGACATAGCTACTCTATAGGAACAGCCATCCTTGCAACTCAGTTGTTTCATTTGGAATGCACAGTATTTACCGGTTCATTTCTTTCAAATACCTTTGGACGTTTGTTGCAGCAGTGCCCTTCCTAATGTCGTTGTGCATGACCAAGAACGCAGTGACAAGAAAGGGAAATCCCCGAAGGTGAAATCACCTGCCACACCCAGAAAGTCAACGAAAAGAAAAGGCGACAAGACATGAATATGTGCCTGAATGTAAAAACCGTTTGAGTTTTATTTATGCATTCGCTTGTTTTATGCAACTGCTACGCGAGTGCAACTTCCTGAAGCGCTGAGCTTTCTTTGTTTTTTGTATTTTTTGACAATGTACAAACGTTGCGGCTCAGATCTTAATGAGATCACTAAGCGAAGACTGGCTTTCAAAAAAATCAAAATAACTGCTTTTGTGTTGAACACAGTGTTGCACTTCAAAGTTTGAAGAAGCAGAGCTTTAAGAGCAACATTGTTTGAAATGTACCTCATAGCCAGGGTTGCGGAGTCGAAGGTAAACTGTCCAACTCCGACTCCTTATTATCACGTAAATTAAGTTCGCTGTCAAAAATTTGTATCAACTGACACTCAATGGAAATCGTGGTACACAGCAAGAATTTTCTGTTTCAATAAAAGTTTCAAAAGAAATTTTAGAATTTCAACAGGCACGAGTTAGGTAATTCACTTGGACTTCAAGAGTCGGAGTCGGGTAAAAAAATCCGACTTCTAGTGTTCTTAGAAATCCGACTCCGCCCAAAACCCTCGACTCCTTGCGACTCCGCAACCCTGATCATAACGTTGTGTTTAATCCTGGCAACCTTATTCAAGCACTTACTGGTTTACTAAATGTTTTATTAACAAAACAGCAAACGTTTAATCAAGCGTTTGTCACTGCAGAAGATATGCATTAAAAAATGGAAACCAACGCCATACGTTTTGTGTTGGGAATGAACAAGATTACAGTTCAATTACCGGGGTGTGCCTCAAACCACACTGCTTTTGTTGTTGCGATAGCTGCCTTGACTTTATTGCAATATGTCAGAATCTTAACCAGCGTAAAGCGATTATTTCGATTACGTGACCGGGCAAAGGTGACGAACGAGGTTTCAGCGAAGGCAGAATAGTCAATCTTGTTGTTTGCGTGATTTGGCTGATGAGCAGTTTTGAAAATTTAAATAACGGCGTAAAAATTGTAATGTAAACTACGTACATCTTTTGCTCAAATATAATTCACCAACTGCAATGTTAAAACATTTTTTCTCTATCGTTTCCGAACCTAACGCGCATTCACAAATCAAATTGTTAAGCTGTTTTTTACGTAGGCCTGCGTTTTGACCAACGGTTTGGTTTGTTAGCCTATTATAAAAAATATACAAAACTTTAAAGTAATATATCCGCTTTTCTTTTGCTACGTGCATTATTTTGATAAATACTGTTCCATCAACACCGCAGTGTCAACCATGCAGTAGTTATTATCAAACTGCGACCATTCATTTCTGCTCTTCACATTCACATCTTGTGACCTTCGCAGTGCAGTTTTACGCTTTGCAGGCCATGACCCTTTCTCTTAGAAGATCGCCCGATTTCGTGCATTGTTTGGGAAAGAATTGCTCTGCATCTTTTAAAGAATCACTTTTGCGGCCAACCAAGCCCGTAACCTGGGGGGGGCGCAGGAGTGAGCCCCCTCGAAAAATGTGTTGCACATAGCTAGAGCTATTGTATTTCTAATCGTGCTTACTAATGTCCCCCCCTAAAAAACTCTTCGCCCCCCTGGTATCCCAAGCTGGTTACTGGCCTGCTGCAAATACTTTTGGCGTGGCGATGTGAAGCGAGCACACGCGGCAGAACTCAACCTTATTTTTGATCGCAAAAAAGCGAAACGGTTGAGTCGAATGTAGCAAACTTTAAAAAAACAGAACGTGAAGTTACTCAGTGGTTAATGCTTCCGCCAGAAGATTGGTTTCTCCTACAGTCTGATGTACAGCCCGTTGCATGTGATTTTGTTGAGCTGGTGTGAAGCATTTTATTTACGCCCCGATCGAAAGATAGGAAATGGGTGGTTTTTGCAAATTTCGTTCGTTCTGCAGCTGAACCGTCTAAGATCAATCGCGTAAACGTTCCCATCAACCCGTAGTTGAGAAAACGCACATCGCATGAGCCTCGTACCGCCTTTATGACATGACAAAGCGCTTTTGTTATCAATATTTGCACATTCGCGCCAGACGAGATGAACCCACCGCTGCGTGTGAACATTCGAAATACTTCACAAAACTCTGTCCGCCCAGTCTTTTCAAGTTGATGCTGCGATTGCGAAACATCGCTCAGCGAATGTGAAGACGTTACACAATACAATTCGAACAGAGCTGAGCGACTGCTGGTTGTGACGTCAACAATCGGACGCTTGCTTGTTTTCGATAAGCGACGCTATTGTTACGCAAAGGTCGATCACGTGTTCTTGCTGAAAATAATTTCTGCCCTCCAAAAATTGCGTCTCTGGTGAAACCGCATATACGATCAAGGTGATCAAATTTTTCACGGCTGAACGATCCTATGCACCACGTGGTTGATATTTTTATGAGACAAGGTCACGGATTTTTCTTGGTTCGTGTGATGTCGCGTGTAAAAATATTTGTGGCGCAACAACCAAGGTTTACAACAAAGAACACGCGCGAATTGTGTACATAAAACAATTTTACTAGGTTCCGTAAAAAAGTTCAGTCAGAATGCAACAGTGGAGTTATTTTTATTACATCGCTGGTATTGTTTTATGATGCATGCCGCTTTACATATTGAATCTTGTATAAAAACAATTTCCCCCAGAACCATTTACGACACAATGTGGAAAGTCTTCGCGAAAAAAAAATTTGAATCTTATTGGTTGTTTGTTGGTGATGTCATTGCCACGACTTCGTCACCGGCCGACAGGGGTTGCACTTTGACTGGACTTTCGGTTTGCTTGTATCGATATTGCAGTGAACTCGTTGACGTGTGCGCCAAATACAACTCTTTCTTGCTGGCAAGCAACTGACACTGGTGACGACGACTGCTTGCTGACAAAGAACAGGTTGTTTCTCCTCACTGACGTGTTTGCCACGTGATTTAATGTCGACTCAATAAAACCCGGGGGGTAACGAGGTCACAAACAAGGCTTTTGTTGCGGAGATCAAAAGCAGCCAGGGGTGTACTGAGATGGGAACGCGTTCCCACACAAAAGCAGCCAGGGGTGTACTGAGATGGAAACGCGTTCCCACACAAAAGCAGCCAGGGGTGTACTGAGATGGAAACGCGTTCCCACACTTTTTACACAGTAACCTGACTTGAAGATGTGTTTTTACTCGTGTTTCTTGTATGCAGCTCCAAAAGTCGCACAAATGGATAAATGACACGCTATCTTGTGCGTAGCACCCTAGCATAATTGTGTAGTTCAGCTATGTCCAACCCAAAAGGCATACTGAGCCAAACATTATGTCACTATCTTAACCACAGCCGCACATCGAATGGCCGCACATTTAATGGCTTACTTTAATCTTATCAAACTAAATTTAGCTAACGCTAATGTCCTGAAAACGTTCGAATCCTAACTGCAATGGTAACAGACGTGATAAAGTGGCACTGAGGACCACCTGCATCAAAATTGTCAAAATTAAAATATCAAAATAGGGATAAGTTGTGTTGTAGGATACTTTTGCTACAGCGAAAACCTAAAGTGGGCCGCACTAAACCTTCGACTGGGCTGCATGCGGGACGCGGGTTGGACATAAGCTGTAGTTAAAACGTCTGGTTTTTTTAACCCCGTTCCCACACTTCTGTTTTCAGCACATTCCTGATAGCAGCTCAAACGTTCGTAACTGATTGGAGTTCGCTCAAAGATTATTCGTGCCAAGTAAGTCAAAAACCTCGACATTCTGATTCTGACGCAAAGCCACCCACGAGCATCAACCGCTATTCACAGCGTCACGTGATCTCTCAACTTGACCTGAGGTGACCTGCTGAGGAAAGGTCAAGTTCAGAACGAAATTTAATGAGTATTTGAGTAAGACGTCGTTTCACGAGCAATGCAAATTCACTATGCAGAGTAAAACAAACACAAGAAGCGAATAGAAACGTGATGATGATGACAGTACATTAATCGGTCTTCTTGTTTGTAACGATCGACTGTGATTATCAGCGTACCAGCCGCGCTGCTTCAGCAGCAGCCAAAAGGAAGGGAAAGCACAATCGAAGCACCTATAGATGGTTGTTGTTTTTCCGGAAAGTTTTAAACTCTTCTGGCAAGAGCGCGGTTCGCAACACTTAACTTTAAACACGACAGCGATTCGCCGCCAGAAGATCCTCACCATCTTGATTCGCTTACACGTAAAAACCATCATCGCCTGGCACGCCACCAAGTGGCATATGGAAGGAAACGAAGCCAGCGACATCAAACTTCCGCAGACGCTTCTTTCAAGCGGTCTCCACCTGAGTTGTGCGACACTTAACCGTTTAAAAGGATTCAATTCTCTTCAGCGTCGACGCCAACTTATAAAACACTCGAGTTAATCTTTTGTGTTCCGTGCACTTCAAGTTATTTCTGTTCAAGCACCCCGGAATCGACCAGAAAGGGGGAAGGGGCCCCATGCCCCCAAATTTATAGCATATCTTATTGTCTTTTGCTTCGAGAAGGGGATGTCACAACCCAAGTACCGTTGCTCGCTCGAAGTTAAACTATTCGGCCCCTCAAACTGCCGATACTTAAGTACAAGCGATTGTTACGTCAAAACCGACTGTCCAAACGCGCTGGTCACCGTCGCCCGGAGTCGCTGAAAAGTTGCGTTGTTGTGGAAATGGAGCTGGACTGGTAAGGGGTGCAAATCACGTCGCAATCAGTGTCACACACACACACACACACACATGCATGCATGCAGGTGCAGGTGCAGGCATGCATGCAGGCAGGCGTACGTGTAAGCAAATCCGTCGGGTGCAAAGGAAACTGCCAGTAACTGAACGCTGAGATAAAGTCGCTTGTGGGACGACAGCAAATCCTGCGCGAGTCTGTTCACGCGGACCAATGCTGCTAGGAACAGCGGTTAAACGAGACAGAGTTTTGCATCGGTGTGAAGCTCGTTTTTCTCGTGTGCAATGTCTTTTTTCATCATCACCCTTTCTCGACCGTCCGGAAGAATAAGAGAGTACAGTCTCAAAAATTGCATGCAAAAGAGGAAGCGTTGACGTCACACGGATCGCGTAACACTGACGTCATTCCTCGTATTCCCACCAGTCTTTTTCGTAGCCTTCGTGAACGTGACGAAGCAGGACTTTACGACGGGTGTCGCAGTACCTGGATCAACATAGTTCGTTTGAAGCTTAAATCAAGACTTCAATCGCTCAAAGCCAACAATTACAATTTGCTGCCAGAAGCTTACAACTTTGGTTCAACCTTTGATAAGTACAGGATGATGAGCCTATGGGTCAACAAAGAAAATCTCGCAGAAAAGTTTGACCTCTGAAACTTTGCTAGAGTGCCAAGAGCAGGAGTCGAACACATAACGTTTTGATCTGTATTTTTTTTCGGTCATAAACCAAAATGTTTTCGAAAAGACCGAAAAAAAATTAAGTTCAGGGTTCCCATGCATTTTCAGAAATTATTTTCCATACTTTTTCAATACCTTTTCAGTACTAAATTAAAAAAGTTCCATACTATGTCTTACCTTCATTTTTTGAAATTCTTAAAAATGAAACACAAAGCTGCACATTGCACAACACTGCGCAAATATTATGAACTGCTTTTCCTTTAACAAAACTGTGCTAACCGGCAAAGAACAAGATTTAAAGAATCAGTGTCTGAAGACATACTGCATTAATCTCAACAAACCTAATGCAATTAAGTTGGTTTGCTTTGTCTAAACACAAACAAGAGATACCAAAAATACTTGAATGAAACTCAGCACAAAACACTGTAGCAAACTGCATCTACCCCAGGGTCTCAAACACGCAGCCCGCGGGTATTTTATGCGGCTGGTGCTACTTTTTGGGAGTTTTCAAATAATTAACATTCAACTTATTTCGTTTATTCATCGGTGTTTAAAAGTGCTCGGCCAGCGAGTGAACAACTTCCTTTCAAACGAACGTAGATATGGCTGGAAATGAGTTCTATAACCTATGACACCTTAAGCAGGTAATAGGATGTAAAAGCTGTTTCTGCCAAAATCCAGGTATCACCATTGTTGCGTCACTAATGCGGCCCTACTGATTACCTAGTAAGCCGTCATTTCGCCCTCGAAGCAATTTGAGTTTGAGGCCCTGATCTATATTTCGTACCATCGAGCACTGCTGGATGCATCTACCCAGCACTACCCAAATCACGAACATTTCTTTCAGTTGTTCATCTAGATCGGCAAGAGCTTTTTCTTTGACGCCTGCTGTTTTTCAGAAATTGTTTGACTGTGTAAGTGGTGTCAAGTGACTTAAATCTTCTGCTTTTCTCCCAATCCATTGGCTGCTTTGCGAAGAGCTTTGACATTCTCTGTCATTCTGTGCTTTTTTCAGGCCTGTGGAGCCAGTACTCAAATTTCAGAGTCTGGCTCTGGGCATCTAACATTTTTGGCTCCGGCTCCAGAACAATTTGGTCCAAAAAACAAGAAAAAACTTGTATTATTTGTATAATTCGCTTGTTCCACAACTTATATCTGTGGAACTGGAACCCAAATTTCAGGCTCCGGCCCCAGCCATCCAAAATTACTTGGGCTCCGGTTTCCACAGCCCTGGATTTTTTTTTTATTTCTAAAGTTTCTTCTTCACTGGCTTTTTCCTAGGCGTCTTTGTTTTCAGCCAGATGTGCAAAGTATCAACTTCTGGCTCCACGTGCAGTTTTCAGAAGTTCCTTCCCAATCGTGACATTTTTTAATCCTCCCAAATTAGCAATGTACAGTAGTCCTTCACCAGCCGCCTGGCAATTAGATGCAAACCACATGAATTTACACCAAACATATTTTTGTTCATAATGAAACCTCGGGCAACGGTTGCCTTCCACGTGATGGCAGCAAGAGCTTCACAACAGACCAGAATTTACAGAAGTTGTCACCAGTCCCCTCCCCATGGGGGTGTTTTGGTGGGCTTAGACCCCCAACTGAAGCTCCACCCCCCAAAATTGAAAAATGAAACACTATAAATCAGTATTGGTTTTCATTAAATTTTAGAACGTCAAGACCCCTTGCACAAACGTGAAGCCTCGCGCTATTGAAGACTTCCTGAGGACGGTTCTGGTTGCCACCATGCATATGTTTAAAATAAATGATTTCTAAACAGAAACAATTGTCTGCTTGGATGCAGTGGAGTTACGGAAACCCAGGAAAAGTTTCATTTTAGCTGTTTTTTTTTTTTAATTCGAAGTTTTGGTGACGGCAGTTAGCGGCAGGCCGAAGCCTGAAATTTGCCCCTGCCGGGGCGATAGCTGGGTTTACACTCTCTCTTTGACTCCTTGCGGCACTGGGCAAACCACGATAGATAACAGTTGCAATCCAGCGCTCCTGCGGAACTGTGTTGAACATGTAGCGAACCACAGTCCCTTTAAAAATGTGACCTGACTAACTACCCAATAATTCGGCCCTCAACTTTAAACCACGACAGAATATCATGAAACTGTTGAGGGGTGCCCGACGAGACAACCTGTTCAATAGGTTTTTGTCGGTGTCCTAGCGCTTCAACTTTATGGCATGCAATTGTCCAATGTTTGCACCAGTAAACTCAACTCAAATAAAACTTGAAGTTGGGGCCAAGATTAAAAAATTATCGAACTGATCAAGATCATACCACGGTCATGATTTTGAGCAAATCCAGCTTGGGGCAGCTGGTGAAGTATTACTTTACACTTATGATCTTTTCCATTTGGAATTTCGTTTTTTTTTTGCAGAGACATTTTGGCAAAAATTCAATACTTTCTCAAGGTCTTGCAAACCGATTGTGAAATTCAATACTTTTTCAATACTTTCAATACCGCGTGGGAACCCTGTAAGTTATTTCGGTCAGAACGTCTGAAAATACAGGCTAACGAACACCGTTACGGTGAGTTTTAATGCAATTATGAGACAAATGACCGAAATTTCTCTGCAAAGAAAACGACCGAAGTGTCTCAGCGCAATAAGTTTGTTTATTAACACCAACGGGCACAACCTCACCAACGGGATCTCGTGTAGCTTTTGAGTAAAAGTAGCTCATATAGTTTTTGAGTAAAACCTCACCAACGGGATCTCATATAGTTTTTGAGTAAAAGTGGCTCCTGCAACGGAAGTTTTCATCGTTGTGTTACACAACGGTAATGTTTATTCGGGCAAGTGATGCAACAAAAATCCTGAAGCAAACATGACATGTTTCAACCCAGGTCGACATTTATACAGGTCTAGACTTGCAGTTAACACTGGCTTACGAGTTGCCGGAAACAGCTCCGAGAATTGGTGTATGTAGCGAGGGGGAAGCAATCCCATCCGCCCCGTTGGTATCAGTTTAGCACAATTAAACATCATTCAGTGTTTTTTTTTCTTTTTGTTTTGCAATATTATCCTTCCACGCTAGTTGGGCGGAAAAGTTGATGCGACAGGAGATTGGGGCCCGCGAAAAAGAAACATCCACAAATGGGGGGCTATGGACCGTTTAAAAGTCCATTGGAGGTCAACGACATCGCTGACCCTTTACCTGAAACGGGGGACGGACGAGGGTGACACGATGTCGTTGACCTCCAATGCAGCCGCCAGAGAAGTTTTTCATTTTCGCGCCTTATCATGACTTTGACACTCAATAGTCATTTCAAGTTATGGCGACGACTTCAACACCCTCCACCCCCCGCTTTAATTAAAGGCTGAGCGCTTCTTGGGCCGGGTTCCTCGGAACTGGAACCCTGATCCTGCCCCCCCTGGTTCCATTGGTGGCTGAACACTTGGTGTCAATCCGCTCTTGTTGCGGATGCGGAAGAGCCTGGTGAATTCAGTTACGGTTCGAGCGATTCAGTTACGGTTCGAAACTATTGGACATAGCTTAAAACTTCGGGCCCGTCTCAGCGAAGTCTTCGCCCCCCACTGGTATCCCAAGCAGGTTGGTGGTCAGCCCGCCGCACAGAAATGCCGCCACCCACCTGTACTTGTCCTGGACCTGTTGCTTTATTTCGACGATCGACGCGGTAGTGATGTCTCGTTCCAAATATTCGCTCAACTTTTCCGTCGCCCTTTCCACATCGGCCTGGTTTTGCTGCGTGACAATGGACGAAGGCACGGTTGAATGGCGAAGAACAAAGAAAAACCATCGGCGCGGAACGCACAAGGAAGTTCGATCGCGTCATCGATAAAACCCAATCAACCGTCACGAAACGTCACGACAGAAATTTCGATCTCAGCGATAAAGAGCCCGTGACGCAGTGACGTAAACTTTCGTAATACGCCTTTCCATTGGCGTCGGAAGGGGGGGACAGGGGGGCCTTGGCCGCCCTCAATTTTGGAATTTGGTATTTTCCTGTTAACTTTTCAGGAGAAAAAATCTTTTTCTCCTAGTTTCGAGTTCGTGAAAGAAAATTTCACCACTGTCTCCCCCCACCCCCTGCGAAAAAAACCTCCGACGCCCATGCGCGTCTTTCCCTCGAACGAACACTGGTTGCGTCATCATTTTAGAAAGTTCGATTGTGTCGCCGCTTCAAGAATGGCGCATGTTTCTCCACGAAGCGATTGAAAAATACACTCGCAACTTTAGTTCCAAAGGACAGGGTTTTTCAGTTGCAATTCACGGATTCACTTAGATCACGGTTTGTTGGCCTGGGGTCCATAAATGTGATTTAAGGGGTTAACAGGCTTACTATGACGATACTATTAATAGGCTTACTACTACTACTTACTACTATTAATAAGTTTACTACTACTACTACTACGAATGGTTTACTACTATGATGATTAAAACCAAATTTCAAATATTTTTGCAACGTTTTTTCTTGAGGCGTCCGTAGCGTTTATCAGGATATACTAAGGGGAGGGGTCCGTGACCTAAAAATGCTGAAGAAACGCCGGAATTTAAATTAAGAAATAGCCGACGCTCACGAATCTCTCACGTGACCATCAGCGTTTGAAACCGATTGGTGCGGACTGCAACCGATGACCTCTGACCTTGCCCTGCTGACTTACTTCGAAAATAATCGATTGGTTGTTTCGCTTCAGGAAGAATGCGAAAACGTATGTATACATGAGTGTCTGCCGGCACTGGCACAGGACGTCGACGGCTTTCTTGAGGAACTGGACTTCTATCCACGTCATGTTCAGCGCCTGCATCTCCTCCATTTTCCGCTTGACTCTGGTGTAAAGCTGTCGTGGAAGAAACAAAAGTTTTAAGAAGTTGAAGCTCTCGTTAAAATGAAGAGACAAAAATGGTGAAAAATAACTGTCCTGAAAAAAGGGAAAGAGAGAAGTCGCCATAAAAATAGGACTTAATTCTTATGTGATGTCATGGGAACACGCAAATTACGTGAACAATGAGCTAGTTACGTCAGCGATAAGTTAAAAAATGATCTGGGAATTCATGAATCTGTTTCACGTCAGTCGTACACAGCTTCAGTAAAAATCTTTCACCAAAAGATGAACATTCAAAACGCACTCTACGCTCAAGACAAAACACGTTGCTGAACGGCGCAGTTTGGGCGGATTTTTCCAGTTTTTTGCAAACCTGTCACGCTTTCCAGATATCTCAGCGAGAGACATATAGCAGCGTATGCAACACGCGAAACCCTTGTGAAATACAGAATGAAAAAACGATAGACGCAACTTACCTTGTTTTCAAAGCGCAGGCTCTGCAGGTGGTTCATGTACCGGTTGCAATAAAACAAATACCTTTGCAGCAACTCGCGGGATCTCTGATCGTAAAAAAAAAAAAACAATTAAATGATCGCAGTTCATTTGGAAGCGGCGCCCAACTTCACAAGCAAGTCGTCTCGCCTCTTGGATATCTCTGGCCTTCTTGGCGTCGTCGGCGTTGTATCTGTTGCAGTTGTACCATGACGCGCCGTGAGGGTCCCAGGCGCCCAAACAAACCCAGCAGAACTCGTGCTGTGAAAAAAAGCAGGCCGTTGTCAGGGAGACAAACAAAGAGCCGTTGTCAGGGCAACAAACGAATTGGCTGCGCAGATCAACAGCGACATTGCCTGGAGACCGACCGAAAACACGTACACCGCCAAGAAGGCAGTTCTTGGATAAGGGTGAAGGTAAAATACGGCTCGAACTCCAGTTATAAACGAAACAATTCCGCATTTTCACATCGGATTGTCGCCGTACGCACTACAGGTTCAAAACTAATCCTCCGTTTGTGGTTCCGAATTAAAAAAGTGCGATTTGAAAAACCTCCTCCTCGGGAATAAAAAAGAGGTTAAGAAGAAAAACAGGGTAAATGGACTTTGGCGAATGCGTTGCTAAGGCCGGACATTTTTAAGTTTTGACCTTGGTGACCATTTAAGACATTTGGAGAGACTGCAACTGCAGTATTTCATCTGATACTGAGATAATCGTAGAGGTTTAGTGCATTTCGGTGGTGGTTATGCCGAGGGGTTCTATTGTATGCTGCGAGGCCGCTGAAAAATTGAGAGACCGTTACGGTCCTTTCAAAACGCCTTTAAGAACACTGGCTATGGCATTGGCCAACTGCCACCGCATTGTTGCAGGCACCACCAAGAACAAAGCTGTTTATCCAGTAACAAATACAGCAGACGCGCTGAGCTATTGCATCACAATCGCGTTATCAAGGCGTTGCGCGGTCATTTCCGTCGCTGCGTGGCAGTTCACAAAATGTCATGTCGCTGTTGTTTCCCACTAAGCAGGCAACGCATGGCAGCGAAATGACGAAAGTGTCTGGGTACCAAGCATGCCTGGTTGAGAAGCAGATTGAGGAACATGTGTAATAAAGCATCCCGGTCGTCGGGTTGTTTCGGGTCGATCTTTGTTCTCAAATCACTGAGGCAAGTTAGAATTCAGTTGTTGTTTTTTTCGGTGATTTTTTGGTCATGAACCGAATTTTTTTCTGAAATGACCGAAAAAAGTACGTCAATTCGCTCATAATCCTTTTTTCAGTCAAACAAAAATGTCCTGAAACGAAAAAATGACAAAGTTTGTAAGCTATTTCGAAAAAAAAACGGAATGTATCAGCGAAAAAACAGCTTAATGGCTTGTACTGAGCAAATCGTCTACAACCGCCAGACCATATTCCCCCATTAGGAAGTCGGGGCTTGGAACATTCCAAAATCATATTATCTTGGGTCTCAGCAATTCAGCCTGACTAAACTGGCAAACGGTTTGCCTTGAGAAGGTACTAAGTCCGGCAAAAAAAGTCGGCAAGACAGAAGAGAATGCGAAAAGGCGGAAAACCACTGGATAATTTTCTGAGCGACGGTTTCAAAGCAAAACAGTTCTTCGCGAATTGTGTTTCGCCACTTCCTGTGGCCACAGCTCCAGCAATGAGCAAACCCATCTTTCCCGGAATACAATACTTCGCATGATTTTTTCACGGCGATTGTTACGTAACAAAACAATACTTCGCTTGATTTTTTCACGGCGGTTGTTACGTAAGCGCTGTCTCTAAACCAGTGCTTTCCAACAGAAGAGGAATTTCAGTTGAGGTGCTTAACTGTATATTTTCGTGTTGCGTCACACATTAACCCTTGTTGTCCAACAATTGTATTGTTATCTCATAAACGTTTTGACTACTGATTGCGTAACTTCTATCATTCGCACTCAGAATTTTTCATTTTTTCTTCTTTCCGCAGACCAGCTGTTTGACAAATCAGCTGTAATAAGATCCGATGGCTACTACGGCTCTGAGTCAAGGGACGGAAAATCTAGCCGCTTACCACTATATGAGCCATTCGCCGGTACTCGCAGAGTCAATCAGACCACCCAACTTCCAGCTTTCCCGTGTAAGAGAAACTAGGTTTTCGTGGTTGGCAACCTTTCCTTCTGCGGATTTATGACGCACAATGGCGGAGCGATTGTGAGAGCGAACCAACGTTTCTTTTTATCGCTACGCAATAAACGGACGATTCCTGAACGAATGCACGGAGCCCGCTGGCCGAAGCGTCACGCGCATTGTATGCAATGCCACAGCCCGTAGCTCGCATTCAGCTGATTTCAGATAACAAACGGGAATAAGCGGTGTTTTTCTGAACGTGTTTTAGGAGACCGAAACGGTCGCTCTTTGGTCTCTCAAATTTTCCAACGGTCTCTCGACATACAGTGTAATCTCGCCGCATAACCACCACCGAAATACATTAAAACCTCGATTTACCATCTCGGCATTTATATAGATGATATATAGTTGCTGTCCCTCACAATGTCTTACAGGTCACCAAGGTCAAACCTTAAGAAACCCTAAGAACAAGTATAACATTGATTTGAAGGTTTAAGTACTGCAAATTTATATTTGAATCGGTGTATTCTATAGTTGTTGTTTTTTCTTTTGTTTTTTATATATGAGGAGTGGGGGAATGTAAAGTTCCAAAAATAACAAAAGACGTTGAGAACCACTGCAGCAATACCAGACTTAGTCGATCGAAAGGCAGGCAAGCTTTGTTGCGGGCGAGCTTTGTAAATTATGAAACAGCGGATTTGTGCACATTCTGACTAACTGCGGATTGCTGTACAGCGCATGAGAAAAAGGACTTGCACGAAAATAAGCTGGGTTGACATATAATATAGGCCCCATTGTGCTGGCTGCATTAAGGCTTGTCGCAAAACAGATCCGGTAATTGTTTTGCTTCGTGTCGCAACACTGGGCACCGGCAACGGGACTGCTACTTCCCACAAATCTGCGTAAGTTTGTATCTTTCGTTGTGGAAATCACCAGCAGCCAGGTGACAGCACAGGCGCAGCCACGGGGCCGTGTCCCCTCAGTTTTTGGCATATTTAATCATTTTATGTTTTGAGAAGCGGCGACACAAACAAAATTACTGTTTTGCCTGAAGTCAAACATTTTGGTCCCCTCCAAAATTTTGGGCTGGCTACGCCACTGGGTGACAGCAAGGGGTACATGGGCGTCAGAAAGATATATTGCAGGGGGGCAATAGTGGACTTTTTCAGGGGGGGCCAAAACGTTAAATTTTTTTGCCCACTCGAAACTAAGAAAACAACGTTTTCGCTAAAAATTTAATAGGAAAATATCAATTTCAAAATCCAGCCCATGAAGCAGTATACAAAACAGCGAACTGTAAGCACTAGTCCACACAAACGACACAAGTTCAGCGTTGGCGCATGCGAAACATAAAATCTTGCCCTAGTTGCAAAGTACACGGGTAATACTCAGCAAATATACGCGACATAACAGTCCTCGTACAACCGTGTGTACGAGACGGTACTGTGTTCAGACAACTGAGAGCTTCAACATGCTTAAGAGTGTCTTTAACGACCAAGTAAAACCTGCAATCTCGATAGTTTACAGCAGCTGAGCCCATAACGCGGTACCCAATCGAGGAAAAGCACTGAATTGATATCGAGGCAAAATTGAAAGCGAAGTTTTCTGTCTGACAACCTACAAACAAGCCTTCATCGTAGCTCCATCACAATGGATGCGGACCACTTATCATCAATCAAGACGCGATTAATGGCAAAAAAGACCACGAAATCAGTGCTCAAAAAGAAAATATTAACTTAATGTTCGCCAGTTGGTTTCCACCCATAAAAAATTCAGAGAAAGATTGGTTTAGAGGAAACACGGGCAGCCAATGCAGCATGTTGTGCACAGGCAATTCACACAAAAGCATTTTTAGCAACATTACCACATATTGCATTTCACGAACTTCCTAAAGTCATGATGCGTTGATTTTTAATTATCTTCTCTCTAAGCTTGCTGTTAACGCTTGAGTAACGCCAGTTAGTAATCTCGTTATGCTCTTTCTGTGGTTAGCATCAAGATTCTGGGATCCCTTGGTGTTGCTAAGTAATGAAACAGGGGAGCCTGTACCTTACACGACTGGTTCCGACAGATCATGTGATTGCAGCCGCCGTCCTTTTCGATGGTGGCCGAACACTTGGGGCATTCCTTGGTATTCGCCGAGATCCAGTTTGACGTCTCGCTGTCGTCGTCACACTTCTTCAGCCATTTGCGCAAATGCTGCATCAATCAACGCGTGAAAAACACCGAGAGTCAATCTTGGACTGCCAACGCACACCAACTGCTAATCGCGCGGTTCGGCTTCAGTCCAAAGCAGTGGGGTAACCGACGGGAGCAGTAGGGCGAGCCGCAGTGTCGTAACCAGAGCAAAATTTGAGGGGGTCCAAAATTTTTGATTTTAGGCGAGCAACACTATTTTGTTTGGGATAAGGCCTCTCAAAGCACAAAACACTAGATATGCTAAAAATTTGGAGGACACAGCCCCATGGCTACGCTTATGGCGAGCCGCCCCCTTGGCAAGCTAATGTGAAAACCTGGGCACCCGCTTAGCTTAAATTTTGATATTTAGCCTTCTTTTGGTTCTCAATATGTTGTTGTTTTTTTGCGTTTTTCGGGGTGTTTTCGTTTTTCTTACTGGTATGAATATCCACATCCAGATTCACTGTCATTTCGTTCGTAACTTTTTTTTCTGAGTGTTGCCTTGTGGCCCTCTTCAGCTAAGTTTTGCCTCCCCCTTGGCTCAAACCTCCAGCTACGCCACAGGCCCTAGTAATTTTTCGGTCATAGACCGATCTTTTCAAATGCCTGAAAAAAATTACGTTAATTCGGTCATAATGCCCGAAAATATCGAATAACGAACATTGTTATGGCGAGTTTTAATACTATCATGGGGCATTTGACCAAAATGTCAAAAAGGCTACAAACGCCGAAGCAACAAAACTAGCGAGTTGCTACTCACGCCGCAATGCACGGGGTCGTGCCAGGACTCGCCACACTCGGCGCAGAACTCTCGGCCGCAGTCGCACGTCACTGGACGCGCGTCTTTATATTCCAGTTTGATCACGTGGTGACAGTCGGGAGCAGGACACCACTTGAGCAAGGAATGACACTGCAACGAGTTAAACGCGATAAGTGACGAGTAAAATTCGATAAATGACCCAGTTAGACTCGATATATGACGGGTTAGACTCGATAAATGCCGAGTTAAACACGATAAATAACGAGTTAAACTCAATAAATAACGAGATAAACTCGATAAATAACGAGTTAAATGCGATAAATGATCTTTTCCGCGCTTCCTTGCCTCATCCCGCCGCGGCGTCGCTTACCTCGACAAAGCTGTTGGTCATCAGGTGCTGATATTTCTTCTGTATTACTTTGTCAGTAATAAGCTGCCTGATGATAAAACAACACAATAATACCTGGCCATCCAGTAAATGAAATGCACACAGCTTTTTCGTACTTTGCAAAAGACTTTTTGATATGTTTTCTTTCAAATCAATTTCGTGCCGCAAACCATAAATACAAAGAACTACAAACTCTGACAAGAAACGAGTTCGTCGCTCAGCCTGAAGCCGCGCAACAGAGCGAATGGATTCAAACGATTTTTTTCAACTCCTTCAAACTTTCAAACATTTATAACATTCGACCTAACGCTGAAAAATGCGGATTGTATTAAAGATAACCATGCCGCAGTCTGGGATTGTCCGTTGTACTTGTCGCATAAACCTTTATCGCGGGTAAATCCATTAACAACGTGTATGAAACAACAAATCCATTGGCGAGGGCCAATTGTTTTCGTTTATTCGTAGCGTTACGCATCAAGAACTACACTCTGGGTTTATTTTTCGCTGAGACATATCGGTCATTTTTGCTGCGATATTTTGGTCACTTGTCTCATAGTTGTATTAAAACTCGCCATAACAGTGTTCATTAGCCTATATTTTCAGGCATTCTGACCGAAATGACTTAATTTTTTTCGGTCATTTCAAAAACATTTCGGTATATGATCGAAAAAAAAA
>JGI24158J21664_10002956_pt1 | contig 21049 bp, 12 predicted proteins | sample Ectturendosymbi3_FD_21664 | JGI IMG/M metagenome (IMG submission 21664) | reverse complement strand
TTGGTTTGCGTCCTTACTTTCGTGTTCGTTATTGTCATTCTGTTTTGACCGTGGCTCTGTTCACTGCTGTTCTCTTTTCTGAATAAAGCCTTGTTGAGGTCATGTAGTATAGAGTTACTACAATAATGAAATACAAACTTGTGTCTGAGTGCTTACAGTCACTTACCCCAAGTAAAAACAAGGAGTAACACATTTCGCACCTGTTTCAGGCGCACCAGCTTGCTGTATCCCACCTGATGGTGATCTAAAGTTCATTTAAAAACCATCACAAAAATTCCTCTCTTATATCTCTGGCGTGCTGCAAATACTGTATAACTTACCCTTGTCTGCAGCATCAGCCGTAGCCTTAAATGAACTTTGTAGATTGTTGTTGTTGTATGGTTTTAAAACTGGCGGCGATGTGCGTTTTATATAAGTCTACCTTGAAGCTCAAAAGCTGGCTAAGTAATCCAGTTTCAAAGACTTTTTATTCCGCAATGAGGACGTAGGCTCTGTTTGGCAACAATAGCATTCATTATAGATATTTATTTGTGGTGATTAAACATGTAGCCTACTGTGTCTGCGGCGCTTTAACCACAAATCTATGGAGCCTTATCGTTTTCATCAGTGATTTCAAATACCTTGCCGCAGAGTCAAAAACAGTGTTTTCAAGTAGACTTAACCAGAGTCTTACCTGCACATAGTCTGATAGTGTTTCAGCTTTCATCAGATGTTAATTGCTACCCTATCCTACAGTAAATTTGAGATCAAGTAGGAAGATGATTTTTATTTTGTAAATACTGAGGGCTAAAACGACACTGGTATAACTTACATTGATACTGTCATAACTTATAGATATCTTGCATCTGTTTTCTTGATAAAGTGCATGTGACTAAAATGAAACTAAAGCAGGGTTGGGTAACCATTTCTACGGAGGGCCACATTGAAAACTTTATTGCTACCGGGGGCCGCATATATTACATCTATAATCGCTTTAAAAACTTTAACAAAAACCTTTTACATTAACTAAAACAAAATGAAGGTAAAAATATTCTCTTCGGGCTGAGTAAAAATGCGGTTTCTCATGAAACGTGTGGAATAAAATCTCGAGAATTCTAATCTAATCGATAAAATTACCTTAGCATAGGCTCGAAATACGTACTATTGTGTTTGTGTGGCTGCCCTTCGCGCCGTAGTTTGCCCAACCCTGAACTAAAGTAAATTTGTTCCCGGTGTCAAGCGAAATTTCTGACCTATTAATGTTTGTCAGTTATTTTGCTGCACAGAATAAAGGAATAAAGTTTGGTGATTACTTTCTGGGTGTTTATGGTGTAAATTAAAACTTTTTTCATAGATTTCGGATACCCAGAACAAGCTACAGCACAGGCAGGGTTTTTTAAGGCGTTTTAGGGACCGGATTCGGGTCCCTAGAATTGAACATCGGCACCCCAGAATCAGAAAATTATCACCGGGTTCCTAGAATCATAGAAAATCGGGTCCCTAGAATCAGAGAAATCGGGTCCCTACATGTCCATATTGGGTACCTAACATTTTCCTTAAAAAAAACCTGGTACAGGAATAAATATAACCACTGAAAAATATTGGACTTCGCCATAGACCACGATTATTTTTCTTTTTCTAACCTTAACTAAACACCAAACCCTAAGCCCTAAACATCAATTTTCTCAGTGTATGTGACATGTAGAATAGTACTCTGTGCATATGCACATGGCGTGAAATCAGATATTTCGCAAGTTAGGAATTTCGCTTGACACCGCTCGATTGGATTTTGTTATTTAAACACTAATGGATTTTTAAAAAATACTTCAACCGCTTACGCTAGAACGACTAGATCAACGGTTCCCAAACTTTTTTGAGCGCATCCCAAATCTGAGTTTGGTGAACACCTAGTAATTAAGTTCGTTTTTAATATCAGCGATCTACATTTTTCTCACGTACCTACTCTACAGAAGGACACGTCAAACAGACTAGCAGTGGTAACGTTAAAAATACACAACTCCGGCTTGGATCGCGTCGGCATGACCTTTTTTTGACCATTCGCCACCCTTGTTTGGGTTTCGACCCATACTTTGGGAACCACTGGGCTAGATAAACTTAACAACGGCTGTGTTAACTGTGGCGAAAATTATTTGTTAACTTCAGAGCAGAGCCATGGTGACAATCGATTGTGCCTTCGTTTTCGCAAATACCTAACTGTATTCACACTTTGTGTAGTCAAACATATGCAAGTTTGTTTAGAGAACATGTGTAACTTTCACCAATTTACGATATTGTCTTTATCATATTTGTAAGTTATATTGTTAACTCTAAATAGCTAGGCTAAATAGGCATAGCCAATCGTATTTGGGAAGCTAGGTTGGTGCAAGTAGCGCACAAAAATGCTACTGCAGTCCCATTTCACAGCGTTTTAATGAAATAAAATCAAAACATTTTTCAAACGCGTAGATCGACACTAGCCTTCACGTTATCAGCTGCATACGTCAACCAGTCGCTCAAGAATCGTACAAGATCCATGTCTTATATGCGCACTAATTTTGTAGACCTACTTCAGGGCCACTGCCTTTGCTCAAAGTCGCTACTCGGCTTTGATTAAACTTGTGCTGGTGTACATCAGAAGCGTGTAAATATAAAAAGCGCAATCACAATGGCAGGTATGATGACTTTTTGCTCAGCTGCAATATCGGCTGCTAAAAGCATACTGCAGATCTTGCACTTGACGGCATCGAGATTTTCACATGAGTTTTTGCAGGATAGTTTTACGGCAAATGGTGGTTTTGATCCAGCGTGGAAAATGGTTTTGATCCAGTAGGAGCTTTACTAAAAACAAACTTTCAAAACTCAACGAAAATAGACCTTTTATTTGCCTGTTTAAATCTGGACTTAATTTTTCAGAAAAAAGCGCCAGAAAAATGCGCGTTTCATGGATTAGGTTTTAAATCAAAGGGAACTAAATATGTAAATATTGAGACTTGGTTGTTGTTTGGCCCCCCCCTATCAAAATTTCTGGCTACGCGCCTGGCTCTCAATCTCATGAATTTGAGGCAAGAACCATAGTCTGAAAACCTAACGCAAGCGTAAACGATATGTTTAGATATGATTGTGGTTAACGCTTTTATTAAAAAGAGCTTCGATAGCGTTTCAGATTTTAGCGGTACGGATATATAAGTGAACGTTTAGCGAGGCTAGCCACCAGATTTGAGCACATGTGTTTCAAAAATCATGAAATAGAAACATTGCTTGGATTTTTTTTCTGTGATATAAACCGTGAGAATCCATTTTTGTTTCTATTTGACAGAAGCACACAGGTTTTATGCTTCGCATCGTCTACAGTCAAAGGCAAAAATATATGTGCATCGCACTATCGAAGGTAGAAGTAGGTCATTCTTACTAAACAGTATCAACCACCCACTAAACAATAGCAACTACCCCAACATGTGCACAACATTTTATTGAACTTCTGCATGCACCTGCTTAATCACTGCAGATACGTAAAAACTATTTTGAAGTGATTGGAATCGCATTTGTGCTGGTGTTTTGGTTGTTTTGTTTTCTTAAGTTTAGTGGTGTAGTGCTGGAAATCTATTCTTCCTTATACAGCTTTTCATTAATTTCGAAATACGTTTTCTCTAGTTACACGATAGAGCAGGATGTTAGCAGCGTGTTGACTTCTACTTAACCATCCAGTAGAGCAACATGTTGACTTTAGCTGAAACTCGAAAGCTCTTGTGACTCTGTTCTCGAACAACAGTTGGAAAAGCTGCGTTTGCTGTAGCAGCGGCGATGAACAAAGTGCAAATGCTGGCCAGTGTTCTCGCATTGTGCCATGATTCCATGGGCATCCGCAGGGGAGGCAAAACGGGCATTTGGAAATTGGCACTGAGAACCAAACATTTCTAGAAAACCAGAATTCATCAGCGTAATTCCGATTAATTGATTTAACTCTTCCAATGGCAGTTAATTTGCCGGTGTGACCCTCACACTCCAGGTTCACTGTTCTGGTGTCATGCAATGATGAGCTTGTAGTTCACTCATGTCCGCTCATTTGCTTGCAGACGCAGGTTGCAAAACTTGCGAGCGGATTGTTCTACAGTTTGTCTTTACAATAACATGGCAACAAATCTTCAAAGGTACACTGAAGCATCGGGCATTTCACGGCATATGACAGTTTAACGCAGATGTCTTTGGCAGGTAATGTTGCGAGACATTGATTGCTGATAGCGGTAAGCCACACAGTTTTATACGGTGTGAAAAGATGTATACACGAAAAGGAACCATTGCTGCCAACGAAGCGCATTTTTTTGACCGTTGCCCTAACTAACACAGGGCATTTTCTTCATGGTGTAGAAAGAGCAAAGCGGTTTGTGAACGTCCATTTGTATTTTCAGCAACCTCAAAAGGATAAAAAATATCGACGTTGCAATCCCTGGAAAAATATCTGCGGACGTCCATGTGTGCCTATGAAGGGAAGTTATTTCTCTGTGGTGCTTCATTTGCTCGGGAAAATGTGTATGAACGGACAGAATGGTTTTTGAAATGTCTGGATAAATTGTTGTGTTTTCCTGACTGGTCGTCAAGTTTAGGTGGTTCGGCACTAGAAAAGGAGGAATGTACTTTTGTCGCAAAATCCAAAAATTATTCACAAATTTATGAAAGGACACACCAATTGCAAATGGTGGCTATCCCCACTGGCACCGGTCTTGATGTTGTCCAATGTGCAGATTTAACAGAAAGTTTGAAGTACCAGCAACGTGCTCAGCTCATGTTTTCATTAAACAAATAATGCAAACGGTGCAGATTTAAGCAAACATTTTTTCAAAGACAAAAACAAGCCAACACCCTTCCAGCTTATTTGATTCAAGTTTCAAAATTATACGTGTTGAGCGAAATTTCCTCTCTGTGTCTTTGGGACAAGCATTGCTCAATTTGAGCCAAAGTATTTGGCAGGGAAGGATTTAGGAAGCGCGAGGCTCTAGGCCATCTTAGTTTTTGGGGCCCCACGCAGGTGTGACCTATTTGGCCGTTTGTCTGAAAAGCGTGAAAGCCCCGCTTATGTGTAGTGCCCTCTCAAAACTACATCTTTTATGGTACCGATTTTGGTTCTACAATAGATCTTCAACAGAAATTAAAGCGTTTCCTACATTCTTCTCAAGAACAAATGGCAATGGGATCTTTTCTTGGGATTTGCAGCCCTTTCGTGTAGTTCCCAAATTCTGTTCGTTAAATTTCCGTCATTTCCAGCGTTTTTTGTAGGTTTATTTTACTGATATATGCATTTTCATGCGGGACCTTTTTGCCGCCCTCGAAAATATCGTCTGGTTGTCGATCTAATTAGCTGTGCGTAAAATCTTTTGTTATAGTAAACCACATATTTTATGTAATAAACAAGTACAATCCATTCAGTGGACACAGATTTTATTTATGCCGTTTTTAAGTTGTCATTTTCCAAGCAATGCAATATATAGTGTTTTAAGCCTCTATGCTATAGGCTGATGGTAAACAGCATGAAGACAAGTTTTGCATAGCAAAGTATTGTCGCAACACCAGCTAACAATATGAAATAAGCCCAATGTAGACACATTTTTCCAAGTAAAACACACGAGAAACTGTTCTAGCTGATTTAACTAACGTAGAGAGCTTCAACAAGCAATCTCTGTTTGCGGGCAATCTAGTTGGTAACGTAGCATCCAAAACTGACAATATTGCTTTTCATCGAAGATCTGCAGTGTTTGGCGGTCTTGGCAGCTTTTTGTCAGTGGAAGATTGAACATCAAGTCAGTACTGTTATTTCCTTTTCATTCTTTTCTTGCTACCAAAGGCGTAGCCGGGAGTGACCTTGGTGCCATGTCCCCCACAAATTTCTAACATTTCTTGTCATTTTGTGCTTTGACAGGCAGTGTCCTGAATAAGATATTGTTGCTCGCTTAAAGTCAAAGTATTTTCACCCGGCCCAGTTACGCTACTGCTTGTGACCACTTTCATTCAGACGGCCTGCATCTCTCTCGCGCCCTGCCATGTTCCTTAGTATCAAGCCTTTCACATAGCACTTTCTTACTTGATGTTCAATCTGACAAAAAGCTCGAAACAACACAAGACAGCCAGACACTGCAGAACTCCGATTGAAAGCTGCCTTGTCATAGTGAACAATATTATCGTGTTGTCACTTACTGATAAGTGTCTAGACGTTTGCATTTTCGCTCGTTTCAAAGTAAATTGTGAAGTTATGCCGCTGCGCAGTTTTACAAATGTTAAGTTAATGACGAGTCGTCATAGGAAGGAGTTGCGCGGGGCCCCAAAAGCGTGGTGCCCTAGGCCATGGCCTCTGCGTAAATCCGTCACTGGTACTTGGGTCAAATACGTTGGAAAAGTGTTGTCATGATTTTGCATAACCTTCACTTCTGGTGTGGACTTAAATATGCATGGCATAAAAGAACATTGCTTACTGTCTAGTGATATCAATGATACAGATAAATTTGGCGTAGACATGCAGTGGCGGCTCTTATGTAGGCACTGCGGAACTGTAGCATCCCTATTTTCACGCTATATTTCGTTTTTAGATCGGTTTGTAGTTTTACTTCGGTATTTAGATTTGTATACACAAGAAGTGTTGACAATGTGTCTTCCACGCACGAAATGTTTTGCACGAGGCCAATATTAGACATCTATTCGTTTTTGTATGGGAAGCACAGCTAATGACAAAAATCTGGAGCATTGAGTGAGCGTCGGGCGCTCACAGCGCCAGTATCGCTTTAGAAAAGTGTAGAAAGAAGTAACGGCCTGTCAGTTAAGGGCAATGAACCGTATCCTGGAGCTGTGCTTTCCGCAACGCCGGGCTAACAAGTACACTACAGAAGCAATGTTGTTTTTGTACTTCAGCAGCGGCATGCAGTAGAATCATTGTGTTCATCCCAGTGCTGGTTAGAGACAGGGTACTTAAATTGTAAACTCGAATGCTTTGCAGATCACCGTGATATGACACATTGTGTTAAACTGGTAGTGAGTCTTACTTGCAGTGATTAAATTTAATAGGTATGTTTATGCTAGATCAGTGGTTCTTCACCGTTTTTACATATTTTACCCTTAGATCGAACAAGATTACCAGATTTTCCCCAATACACTCAGTGGTGCTCATTTATTGAAAATCCCAAAGTAAAAAACCCTTGCAGGTTGGAATGGTTTATATAAATTTACTTTTGCTGCAATTTATGTTTCAGTATACTTCCTTCTTTGGAAGATGAAATTTAACCTCAAGAGTAAACTTACCCCAGGAAAAGAACCACTGTTCTAGATAGCGGAAATTTAAAGTGGAAAAATATGAATGAAACATACATGGCGTCGTGCCTGTTTGCGCAAGATTTTTCTGTTGTCATTGTAGTCACTTTGTTCTCCATTGGCAGGGCCTCTGAGATAAGTTTTTACTAGGGTGAGAAGACCGATACTGGGCCCCCCTAGCTTCCGTGGCCCTCGTAGAAGCTTGTATAGGTTGATTGTATGGTAATCAGAATGTAGATAAAACAGCTACCATGCCAAGATTTACAAAAATTTTTACCAGTGTTGCAATTGGAGAAAGCGACCACAAATTTTTGGCTTGATTGCAGAAAAGGTTAAAAAGCTTGCACTCACAGGCCATTATGAAGTGGGTATAGGCATTATGATGTCTATTGTTAATGAATCAGTTAGTTATATCAGTCTGCTGATGCAATCAGTCAGTTATATCAGTTTGTTGAAGCAATCAGTGTGTTGGCCGCTATTGCATCAGATTTAAAAAAAAGGTATCTTTTGAATCTACTGCAAAATAGTTTTAAGTCAACTGCCGTGCGAAATGGACGTGACACTGGCCCGTAGCCACGGGGAGGCATTCGGCGGCAGTACCTCCCCAAATTTTGTAGTTCCTGTTGCGGCAGCTAGCCTTTTAATCGCGAGCCGTGGCGGAGCTAGTCCGCAGAAATTTGAGAAACGCGCTCTGACAATCTTTCCCTAGAACCTGACCCTTACGAATCCGCGCATCGACTGGACTGTAGTCTCTTGTTCCCTACAGCAATTGCTAACGGAACCGAAAGATTGCACAATTTCTTGTTAACAGACCCAACAAACATCAGCGGCGATTGATCGTCAGCGGAAGTTTAAGAAACGAACAAAGCTCAGTCGTAACGCAGGTCACCATTAGACATATACTGCAGTCTCTGGGTAAATGTCGAACAATCGTAACACGGTGATTCAGGAGTTTATTGTTAATCTCTTCTTGTAGTACTGAGGAGATGAAACCAAATTCTACTAGCAATAGTGCGAGAGGTCCTGGATTTAAATCAAGGACCGTCATCCTCATCCATTTGTGGTAAAATTTCTGAAAGGTTAATCAACACTTCAAACAACTTGACTCAAGTTGACTATCATGAAAACCTTGACGAAACTGCGTTGCGTCTAATCACACTTCAAAATCATACATGGCTTTATGGAACGTCAGGCTTCAGCACTGACGCTTGAAACGAATCCCAACACGCAAAATATATTTAAGTTACTACGTCATCAGAGAGAGGCTGGGTTCGTAAAGTGGGGCGCATGGTTATTAGGGGTCGCAACCAGCAATTGTCCGCCACGAAATTTCCAAAAACATGTTTTGCTGTTAGATACAACATGAGGTTACGATCATTTCGCCCTCCCCCAAAAATATCAGCTGGTTGCGGCCTTGACCGTTATATACAACAAAACTAGGGCGTTCAGCCGTTCAAGCAGCCGCAGTTTTCACACATCTCCAATAAAGTGCAAGGATCGCATGAACATTTTCGCCAATAAACTACAAAAGACAAGTCGCGCCGCGCCAAACACGTATGGCCACTTCAAAAACCAGATAAACTTGTTAAATATTGTTTGGCACGTAACAGTTTAAAAAGCTTCCAAATACAGGTGAGAACGCCCGGAGCGAGTTCACGACGTCTTCGCATTGCATGAAGCAATCGTGCTTCAGTATTCATCTGCATTGTCTGTCTGCTTTGTTCACCTTGTTTCCCCAGCTCTTTGTTGCAGCTGACTTCAGCGTTACTCGTTGCTGTTGTGCGGATGATCAGGTAAGCCACAGAAAATAATCTACAATTAATTTGTATGATTATTGAAGAGCCTCACGCCTTCTCACGACATATTTCGATGAAAGAAAGGACTTTGATTAGTTGGATTACGTTTTTTTTCAAATAACATTTTTTTAAATTAGATCGCAGAACATTATCAACTCGAACCTTTTTTCAACTGTTGTTTGCAGTGTGGATTTTATACCAGATCTATATTTTCAACTGAAATAATAAACACAGTATAATCGGTATCAAATGACAGCCATGTACTTTAAAATTCCTGTTAACTTCTACGAGAAGTTTGAAATACGGAAACTAAACTTGGAAAACGTGGATGAAGTCAGTACATTTATTAAAGAATACTATACTACTCGCAGTCCAATTGGAGCCATATTTGGTGAACGTCTTGAAGACACACAAGCCTTGGACGTGATGCGATTAAACGAAAAGCTCAAAGGAAGCAAAGGTTTCGGATGTTATGAAAAAGACAAAGAAGAAATCATTGGAGTTGCTTTCGGAACCATTCACAAACCTGATCCCTCTAGCCCTTGCCCGATCGGTGAATACCTGAATGATTTACCATCCATACCACTTGTTGAACAATTTGTTCAAGAGTTCGAGAGCGATTTGCATGAACGTTTGAACGTCAGGAAAATCATGCTGGGAGAAATGTTGACAGTGCATCCTGATTACACAGGGTCAGGTATTAGCGACGTATTTTTGGACAAAATATTTGGTGAAGCTATTCAAGCTGAATGCGAATCTTACGTGTGTTTAGCATTGTCTTTTTACATGCAAAGGAAGCTAGAAAAACTTGGATTTTCTCTGTTGAAAGAGGCAAAATACTCAGATTGGGTTGATCCAAAGACTGGCAGTAAACCTGATTTGCACCTCTCACCAATTCATTCTCATATTAAAATGTATCATACTAGTGTGCCTCCACATGCATGCAAAAGTGAATTTCAACAGAGGTGTTTGGATTCTTAGAAAAATCTAGAAAAGTGTGTTTAGGAATTTAGTCATTAGTACGCAACAATATTATTGACAGGTTCACGGATTTGTATTTTTAGTTCATAGTTTTGCTACAAAATAGGAATGAATCATTTTTGCCCATCGGTATTACTGAGGTAGATTCACAAATAGCTTCGCAACCACAACACAAACTGAAGCCCAGAAGCTCTCAAGAACGACGTTCACATTCGGAACTTATGAAACCTACAAGAGAAAGATTTTGTACAACAGTTGAACCTTGGGAACAAGTCAATACCCTGTAAGAAAACGCTAACCACAAAGAACTACCAGAATACGTAAACGTATGAGACACACTTTGTAGATGATAACCCATAAGCTTGACAGAAGGCTCGATGTCGCAACCAAGACATACGGTTAGAGTACATGACTGGAAATACGTCACACGAACGATAGATGACATACGCTCTCACATACATCCATGGGAAAAATACAAGGTAACCAAGCTAAGAGTAAAGTTGCGACACCTCAAAGCTGCTGACGTCTTAACACACTCAAAAACTTGCCGGACAAAACTATGAAACATAGAATGAAGCAGCTTTTCGTGACCAATAGTACAGATGACCTAAACGGAAAAAGCCAAATATGGAGGACCAAGAAAGTCCATACCGAAGCAGACATAGGAAACATTCCTCCCACACCCTAATAAGGAGGTCCAAGTGTTTCTACCCCGATGGAACAAGGGAACAGCTCATACAGACACTAAAAAGGAAAAAGTTAAAAATGGGTCACGAGACATCAAACTCCTGATGGGATGAATAGAAGAAACAAGAAATTCAGATATAAAATGCCGTGAAAATTGACACTAAGACAGACTATTTTTTAGGTTCTCTCGAAGAAACTTCTACACTGGAACAATTAAAAAAATTTTACTTGAAAAACAATGCTAACAAACTTATGCTCTATGCTACCTTGGACAATTGTCATGGACAGTTGAAACAAATGTTCTCAATTGAGAAGTAAGTTATTTATGTTACTCATGTTGCATAAAAGCACAGATTTCTCTTTACGAGTAACCAATGCACATTCAAACGTATATATGATAATTACAAATGCTTCTTGGAAACTTTCTGGAGTGGGATTGTAACAGAGATTATTTAAGGGTAGTTACACCGTCTTGGGATACGGCAAAAACCGTCCTTGACATTAGCTGAAACGAACTCACGATTTAAATAAAATATCTATGTTTAAAGAACTAAATATTCCTAAATGTTGAATATAACCACGATCATGTTTTAAAGTTAACAGTATGCTATGACAAAGTTACCAATTACCCTATGGAAAAACTGCAATATATTTTGTGTAAGCATGAACTTTGGCAATAAGTGGAGGTGCTAAATGCCGACACATCTATAGATGTGATGATTACGCATTTTGTGGCGGAAGCAATGTGTTTGCCTAACAACAAATCATTATGGTGAAAAAATTGAATTTTCTCGCCAAAATTAGCTTACAGTTTGAACGAATTGCGGAAATTAGCAGACACTTAACACTGAAAATCACACAAACATACGAATCAGGCTGGGATTGTGATCTTGTCCGTGACAACTAACCACGCAGACGCCAATATTCATTTTTTTAATGACGCGATCAAAGTTGATGCCACCGTGCTCTCGATTTCGTTTGGTGGCAAAACAGCTTTGGACTTGTAGTACCTGGGCAAGCGATGGATTTGACTCTGTACCGGAATCAGACAGAACTTGGAGTCAGTGTTTTTCCTGTTCCGCTTCAGATGTTTGACCATTGCGACAGATTTTTTCATCAGATGATACAAATGCTCGGGCAAGTCTGGCGCAAGAATTTCCTTTTCAAAATTGTAAAATTTGGTTTCCCGTCACGAAACGAACCTGTGCAACTCTGTGGGAATCTCTCAAAGTTGCTCCAATTTAGAAGGGCGAAGACCTTTTTTGCCAGCTTATGTGTTTTCTCCTCGACATCTTCACTGTTCAACTTCAACTAAGTTGGCACACTTCTTCAGTAAGGCAAAGCAGATCAAGAGAGACCTTTTCCTGGTGCGTGCATGGGCCCCAAGATGATTACTTGAGAGAAGCGCCTTTGATTTTTACTTTCTTATTCATCTATTCCTCTGACAGTAACCATCATTGACTTCAAAAAAGATGAAAAATCCTCGTTCATTTTGTTTAGTTTATCAAGTACCATTTTATTCGATTGTTAGCCGCCCTTGATTGTAAGCCGTGCGAAATGGTTTTAAAAATTTATGTAACGCGCCCTTGATTTAAGTCGCGTATGAACATAGGTGACGGCTTACAATCGAAAAAATACGGTATTTGTTATATCATCTGATATTTTAATCACGACATCCCAACAAATAGAAAGATTCACCATTAGGTGGCTTCAGATTTTATGATTTTTTTAGTTTTTGGAAGAATATTTTGTGGTGATAAGTTCAACAAAATTTTAGCCAAGCTGTGTAGAATCTTCTCTCATTTATTTCGAAGCTTGTAGGAAAAACGCAAACATCATTCAGTTAGCGCATTCGACTGTGTTAGGTTCTAATAGATTTTTCAAAAAAAGGTGTTTGCGGCTGTGACGTGTCCTTGGAATTTATAATCTAAAAACAACAATAGATAACTTGTTTATTCAAAAACATGTCATTGAGCATTAGGTAAAAATTCGAAGTAATATTTGGACTTTGCTTTATTACTCTGTCTTGTGAAGCTTTCAGAGCTCATCTCAATTATAAACTGTAGCTGACGTTACGACGTCACCACCCTCATTTTTAACATGCACTGACGTCACCAACAGGGAAACCTTGAGGCAAAGAGTAAGCAAAACAAACTTTCCAACATGGAGCATGAACACTTCAGTGAAAAGGATTTGAAAAATGAAAAGAATATTAAAAAATATTTATGATAGATTTTCGCAGCTCTCAAAAACACAATGCAGTTGAACTGGGCGCAATTGTCTTTTCGTTTTTGCATTGAAATTTTGTATGCGTTATACTTTAAAATATGCAAGGCATTGCTTGTTATGCAGCGATTTCTTGGCGAGTAGTCCTCGTACTTGGGTAGATGTTGCTGCTATAATGCGGATAGCCGCTATAATGCGGATAGTATGATCTGTGAGCTAAGTTGCAGGTCTCTGTTAGTACAGAAGAAATCGCAATGTCACCAGCGCTTGGTCTGACATTCTTTCCAAAACACTGTAGATTGGTAGTGTAGCCATCTTACAAGACGCATGTGTGTGCGCAAGTTCTTCGGGAAATAAGGGCGGGTACTAGGGTAGGTGAATCGGTTTGTCACCTCGAACCACTCCTTTGTTCAGAGATGCCGTGGGGGGCTTTCAGATTTTTGCACTAAGTCTTTGAATTGCTTTGTTAAAAAGGTTATGAACCACTCTAGAAACACAGATCAAACTATGAAGTAAATCGTATGTTTTTTAAAATATACCATTTGGGGCCACTTCTTGATAGTTTGCCTGGGGCTCTTTAATTCTAATATGCAACACTGGCCGGGACTATCCAAAATGCAAAAAAACGAGTCAGTCAAATTATACCATACCTTAAGTGTAAACACTGTCCTGGCAATACAAGACCAATGTAGTTGTAAGGCGCTATCAAAACATTTTATCAAAACAATTAGTATGTAATATGACAGTTGTGGCAGCGAACAGCAACGCGTTATTGTGAATAACATCGACTCGTTTCTGAACAAATCGTGGTAGAAGGGCACTGCAAGCCCCTTCAATCCTCAATCCTGAAGTTACTTGGTTTTTGACGTACTTCAATCGATTCTTAATTGGTGGTTACTTGAATAGTAAATCGCAACGTTGATCAGCGGAAAATTGTAAAATTGTTTTGCACTGCGAGCATTCAAAATTTTGCCGCAAACCCACTGTCACGAATTGGGAGCAGCGGGAAGTGAAACCTGCTGGAGCGTGGACCCGACTTCAACGAAGTGAGAGCGTCGTCGTTTACATCATGCAGGGCTCCTTGATAAACGCATGTTTGAAATCTACTAGTTGGTGGCGCGTAAAGATCTCAGAGCTTCACTGACTTGGGCTAATTTGAACCGCTGGAATTTTTGAGAGCGTTGTTGTTTATAACTGCAGGTAAAAAGAATTATCAAACTCGCACAACACAAAAAAAACTTCGTAGTGATGTGCTTTCAACATAACCTTGGTGTAATTAACAAAGACAAGCGAGATGTTCTTGCTGAGAAAAAGCACGGATGACAGAATGATAACTGATTTAGTGCCTGAGGCTGCACTATAACCACTAGTGTGCATAAGCTACCACAAAACGGGAAGTAGTTGGCTCTCAAAAGCCTACTTTTTCCCATGTCACGATGGAATTCGTGGTTGGAACAACTTTACTTTCATGTGAGTTGATTTCACTTTCGTGTAGCTATTTTCATTCATGTGGTGCCTGTACAATTGTGTATCGAAAATGTTATTTTGTTTTACATGTGCAGTTCTGTGGGAGTCGCATGGTTAGCACAGAATATTCGACGTAGCAGTAAAAATGTGCGATTCCGTCTGGTGGCGTTTAGGTATCTCGTGTGAATAATAACGCTAGTACATATTTAACGATATTCACAAACCTATATCTGGTTTGACAGTGTTATTCATAGCATACAATCTTCAAGACAACAGAAAATCACCATGCAAGATGGACATTTATGTTGGCCCCACAACTTCTTCCTTGGCCTCGCAGTGCCCCCCACTCTTTTAATTCTAGAATCGCCACTGCTGCAAAGGTTGGTGTGAGGTGTGCTTTCAATAGTAGCTGTACAGTCGTTGGAAAATCACAAAAACGTTTTGACATTGTCTACACAACTCTAAGAATAAGTTTATGTTCTTTCTACGTCAGAAAGCTGAACACAATAAGCTGCATCTTATTTTCAAAAGAAAACAATAATCTGAGATAAAGAAGTTCAAATCAGAGTAGATAAACTGTTTTATAGTATGCAGAAGTTGATCAATGAACTGAGCAATGACTTTTATCAAACATTTGGAGTTCGAAAACTGAGTTTCAAAGATTTGGATGAAGTCACAAAATTCGTAACCAAATACTACAGTTTTCGCCAAATATTTAGAGTTGATCAAGATGCTTTACTTGCAAAGGATGTGATGACAGTGAAGGAAAAGCTTAGGCGCAATGCTTCATTCGGTTGTAACGGAAAAGTAAGCGGAAGGATTGTTGCTGTGTGCTCTCCCTCAATAAATGACAAGCATCAAAACAAGTACCGAGAACTGACTCGGAAATTACGCAAGAAAATCCAGCACTGCACTTTTTACAAAGGAATTCATTTACGACTGGAAAAAAAAATTGTACGAAATGCTGAATGTAAACAATATTACGATGACAGGTATTGGCACCAATCATCCTGATTTCATTGGTACGGGAACAATGACCGCCATCCCTGTTCGCTTCTTGGAAGTTGCCATCGAGACTGTTTGTGAGTACGTGGTGGGTGTGGCCAGTGAGCAAAACCCGAACACTCGCGCTTCCAGGTAACGGTTAAAGGTTCAAACCTGCTAATTTGATCGTTGCAATCGCCACTCTTCAACTTCAATGTTATCAGAATTAGTAATATTTGCATCCAACTGCAATTGTGGGTATTTTAAAATATCCGGATTTGCTGGTTGAAAAAAAACGGGTTTCGGGTACTAGAAAACAGCCAAGAAAACGGGTTTCGGGTTCGGGTAAGCCCGGGTTGGAAACACTAGAGCCAGGTGTTTGTATTAGGCTACTAAATTTTGCTCTGTCCTGATGGTTCGGTCCGCATCTTGATTAAAACTGAAAAGTTCTCGTTTTCGGAAATGTTGCAACGCTAACTTTATCTGTGACAGTTTGCGAAAAAGTTGTACCACGGTTGAATAAGCATGATGACGTCATCGAATGCAATTTCATGAAAATTGCCCGCCCCCTCGGAATGAAGAGATGGTTGCGCCCGTGCTAAGCAGCATCAGTTCTAACTCTGCAAGCAAAGCTTACCGGTGAAACGTTCAAAGGCTAAAGTAAGTGCAGAGAAAGCAAACAAGCTCAAGACTAAAATGAATGAATCAGAACACAAGCTGCGACAACTGAAAACTGTAAAATACGTCTTTCCCAAATAATTGCTTACACTGGAACGTCCAAACTCTTTTTCAATTACACTGGAACTTCAAAACTATCTCTTTCCAGACGTTCGAGTCAAGGTTTCTTTATAATGAAATTTAACGTAAAAGTTTAATAATTCCAGGTGTAATTCTGTTTATTGTGCACATCATTACAGTCAAGGGGTACTGGATAGACACATTATTGCCTAAAAGATACATCACGAAAAAATATTGAGAACCATTGGCCTGCACGATGTGTCAACTGGTGCCACCACTCAAAATGAGGTAGCGAGCCAAGCGAACTACTACAGCCGTATTAACGTGTGTAACAAAATGAATCGTCGGCATGTCGATGGTTGCTCTGAGGTACTCAAACAAGAATTGTGAAAAAATATTTGTAATGCTACAAAATCGGTGGGGCACTTGTCTCTAAATCAAATACACATTACAGCTGCAAATTAAAATCAATTACAAGACCTTTTTTGAAAGGTTTCCGATTTGGGGGGAGCAAATTGGACTTGGTTGAGTGTAAGTGTAAAGATACTTAAGTGTTAGACACCCATCTAGAAACTATGCTGCAAACTAGCTTGCTTTTACAAAAAAATCAACATTGCAAGCCACCACTCTTAAACGATGACTCAAAATTGTTTTCAAATGTATAATTGGGCCGGAGACACGTCTGAACTTGAAGCCCAACCTATGACCGCACAGCGTTATGTGGAAGTGGTTTGGAACATGAACACCGCGCTATTCACGGCTTTATTGTAAGGCAGCTGAGATCTACAGGCTATATTAACCTAATTACAGCTATAAATGAAAGCTGTATGATTATTATCATCACATTTCTGACTCTCGCTATGCTGGTACCAACGTGACCTTTTCCCTGCTGCATAAGACTTGATTGTAATTTGACCAGCCTTCGGACACAGCACAAAACTGCTGAAGTATCACTTCATATTGCAAACAATGGTTCGACAATTGTGTGCAAAACCACGGACTGCTTGAGGTTTGGTTAGATCATTTCACACATACAAAACCAGGGGGGAAGCTGATATCGAAATGCAGGGTGAATTTGAATTTAACCACATGCACACAAAAACCACAGCGTTACGATGACATTTACAGTAGAATGAAGATGCAGCGATGCCATCATTCAATTACACCAACGCAACTCAATGTTCTCAGCCAAGTCGCGAAACAAGGATAGTTTAAAGTTTCATAATGAAATGAGTTGTAGAATTTATAGTTTGTTTCATTACAAAAGTAATATACTCGAATTTAGCGAAAACTTTAATTGTTAACTTTCGCCCATGTCATTTTTATGTAAATACGTTATTTGAGGCATGACCTTAACAGTTCCAGGTTTTTAATCGTGAGTTTTTTTTAATCTAATTCAAAGCGCAGTGTGTAATGAGTTCATCTGTTAAAGTTGCCCAACAGAGTTGGCAATTCATTTCATTTTAAAGGTGCATCTATGTATAGTTTATTGATGAACCTATTTTACAGTTTATTAATGAAGAACTTATTTTACAAATTAAATGTGTGCGATTAACAGATCTGCTTTATCTTTTTAATTATTATCTCCTTACAAGATATATCTTGAGACTGGCATTTGATCGAAATATTCGCAAATGATTGGTATTTTAACAAAAATGTGCTGGACGTGTCAAAGCGTTGGAGATAGTTTAAAATTTTGGTATTTCTAAGGCATTTTTTATCCTTTTGTTAGTGTACAACTTTTTTCTGAGACAAGCATCAATATGGCCTTATGAAACTTTATAACATTAGGGCACTGTTGAACTGTGCAGACTGCTGAACCTTTCAAAATGATCAGAGAAATCTTGACACGTTGGTTGTTATTAGAAGAGTTTCTGGTCACGTCAAACCGCTTGTTCTTCCACATTGGTGTCCAACCTTTTCAGACTCAAGATCTACTTTTCAAGTAGCCGCTTTCCCGAGATCTACCAGTCCAGTGTTTACATCACAAACCCACACACATCGTTTCCAGCCTGCAGTAACTTACTTCACAACACTTTTTATAGCTGTCACACAACCAGCAGATCTTACATCAGAAACCCTTCCTCTCTCAAACACGCACACACACACGCCAATCGTGTTTGGCAAGGAATGGCCGTTATGAACCCAACGAAAAAATAAACTAGATGCAAATCAGGTGGATCTCTTTTAAAAAAGGAAATAATACTTTGTAACTTAGTGGGAGACCTGGCTTTGGAAGGAGGCCAGCTTTTCGTAGTCAGGAGTGCAGCAGCTGATTGCAAGGCGTAGGAAGACTGGAAGGGTGCTATTAGTCATTGTGGATCTGTACTTAATGATTTTCAAGTGGAAGCAAGCAGACTCGCACAAATAAATTGATCAAAAAAAAACTGTCGATTTCAAGGCAAATCTTTTGAGATTGGGGATAAAGAATCTTCCTCCCATTCACGGTGAAAATGGCAGGTCTTGCCTCGTTTCGTCACAGCCAAGTTAATGTTCAAGGTTGCACAACCGCTCGGATCGATAGCTGCTAGTAAGGATGCAATAAGTTTATTCAAGAAACGCACAATTTAAAGCACAAAAGCGCTGAGTTGTTTGAAGGTAGGTAGTAGCTTAGTGCCCTTCAACCTTCTTTGTTACGGTGCACCCTTAAATATATTTTGACGAACTCATGCACCCTATTTACTTACACACTCAAACTCATGCACCCTATTTACTGACACTTCCCCCGTGTCCCCCACCTAATTGCGCCCATGCCTGTAAGCACCCGGGTCTAAATAAGCAAGTCCCCTAATTCAGTAACTCAGCTACATACTTCAATTGATCATCGCTCGTTGTCCGTTGCTAATTACAACAATTAGCTTAGCATGGTCTGATGCTTACGCACCACACTTTAGAATGTGCAAAGTCTCGGTTAAATCCTGAGAGTCATTGGTTGACGGTTCATATTTGCTAACAGAAAGTTTTTGTAAAAATTATCTGTTTAGTGTGACAAGTTTGTGATGCACCTTCGCGAACCCTTTCTTAGTGGTGCACCCCACGCATATTTTGGTGCATCCTGGGGTGTGCCGTGCACGCCGGTTGAAGAGCGCTGTAGTTGCTCACTATAGCGCCTAATCAACAAATACCTAGAAACAATTCTTACGAAAACACAGCTTATCAACACTTAACAACGTACCCAAAGACGTGCAAAAACAGATACAAATCATTGTTGGTTTCCCGAGCCCGCTTACACTGCTATACACCTCCTCAGGTCTAGCATGTGTCACCACGCGCGTCAACTTCCTACGAAGCGGTTGTAGAGACGACTATTTTAAACAGATTGTATTGACAACCTCCCGGCTGAAGTAAGCGCCATCGTCCAATCAGCACAATAAATTGAGTGCATTCATTCCCAAACACGCAGTTCTAAAACGTTGTGATGGTCTTAGCGCTCACTGACTTAATACGTTGGACAACACAAATAACGAACTAACAGCTTTGCTTAGTCTCAGTTACTAGCACATAAATTTATCTCGCCGTCAGGACACGCAGCAGTGATCACGTGTTTTTTCGCAAAAACAAGCCCAAAATGTGTTTCATACGAAAATTGAACGAAACGAAAAAGAAGTAAATTAAAAACAAAAAACATGCAAATTTGGATAAACAAACCCCAAATAAGCAAATTTACACAAAAACATGCCCAAATTGCGTTTTACAGTAAATATAACAGCACACGATCCATACAATTTCGAAAACAAGCAGCTCGCAAAACAAAAGCCTGTAAAAATGAAGCAACTGAAAAACAAAACAAACCCGAAAAGAAGCAACCAGCAAGTCTTCAAAATAACCTGCAAGTTCAGGAAAAAGTATGCTCAAATTCGTGGGAAAACCGCAAGGTTGGCAACACTGACACAGATCTAGCAACTGCAGGAGGCTTCCATTTATATGGGTTATTGAAACGTCGCAATGCCACGATACCAGTTAATGGGCCACGTTGCCTCAGAGAAGAAATCTTTCCAATCATTACAAGGCAAACGGACAATTAGAAAGCACTGTAGAAATTTTTTTACTTTTCCAACAGCTTTCGCGGTCGACTTGGCAACAGTCCGCGGTCTACCAGTGGACCACGATCAACTGGTTGGGCACTACTTTGGCTTGCTGTGCACCTTAATCGACCAGTCAAGGGGCAACGACTCGATAACCTTGCGGTTTTTTCGGTGCCCCGGCGTTTATGCAATTCCTATGATTTCTTTCTCGTCTTTGAAATTATTAACTTTCGCCAATTAAACTCAACTCAACTACTGTTCTACGACCTTTTGATTATTATTTTTGTTAAAGCCAAAACGGATCACCATATTAACGTAGTGCATTTCTTAAAAAAAACGTTGTTTAGTTCAGTGCTCTTCAACCTTTTTGTCATTGTGGAACCCCCGATATACTTTACCGTTTGTCATGGAGCCGTATTATAACAAAAATTGAAAAAACACGAATTAATTGTAAGAAAATCAAATATGTCGTTAATAGACGCTTCAACAAATACTTGGTTGTTCTTGCATTTATGGAATTTATCTGCTACATTCAGAATTTGGCCATCCGGCAAAAAGAACCCGTATCTGTGCCGTTCCATTTTCTAACTTTGGCAATTGCATTAAATTTGGTCCCCTTCGGATTAGCTGCCTCTTTTACATTTGAACTACATTGCTCATTTCTGTCGACACCTTCGCTATTGTTATTATTTCGCTTCACATAAGAAAATATACTAATTTGCTTCATCTGGCTTGACTAAATAGTAAAATGTTGGTTTTCACATTCTTTTTACTTTATACCCACAAAGGTTGAACTGAACAGCATCTCTGGTGTGTGGCTCAGTCTACTCTCTACTAGTCTATTTCTATTTTCTACTCAGTCCACTCGACTGTGAA
>JGI24158J21664_10002954_pt1 | contig 21061 bp, 16 predicted proteins | sample Ectturendosymbi3_FD_21664 | JGI IMG/M metagenome (IMG submission 21664) | reverse complement strand
TTGCGCTGATCAGCCTTAGCTGACAAAATAAAGACAGTTGTTTCGGATAAAGTGAACTATCGCAGAACACAATCTTAAACATGCGTAGTGGACGGAGAGTCTGCAAAATGTGGTGAGATGGTTCCTGGATGCAGACAATAGCCTAGATTCCCACCAAAACCTAATTACTACTTTTTGGCCCGTTTACAGCATTCCTTGAAATTTGCATGAAAATTCATTCCGTGGTATTTGCATTAAGTCGACAAATTAACAAGCAAAGAGTATGCGAAAACAATCAATCTCCTTTGCGCAGGTAATAAAGTTTTTGTAAAACATCAAGCTCATAGGGGGGGGTTAACCCCCCAAAAAAACCCTTGCGTACGCCCTTGCCAACGTTACTCCAAGGTATTTGGGCTCGGGGCAGAAGGGCAGGATTTCGTTGTTCAGGTTGACTTTCATCTCACATTTAGTTTCGTTGTTGTTAGGATGAAAGGCTGCCGAAACCGTTTGTGTAGTGCTGAGCTTTAGCTTCCAGGTCTGGAGGTATTCATTTGTGGTTGCCATGTCCTTGCTCAGCACCCCTTCCACCGCCTGCCAATCTCCATCAGCATGCATGATTCCTAGATCGTCAGCATATGCATACTTTCTGGAGGCGGTTGTTGACAAGTTACAGATGTAGATGTTGAAGAGAAGTGGTTACAGGACACATCCCTGTGGGACGCCGTGGCGTCGTAACCTGCTACATTTGCTATTTCCGGTGGTAAGGGTGAAGCTGCGATTGCCGACCATCTCCATGATCATGCGGACCATGTGTTTATCATGTAGCAATCGCAGCAGCTTGCAGGTGAGGCCGCGGTGCCATACAGTGTCGTAGGCTGCTATAAAATTGACAAACACAGCACTGGCCTTCTTCTTAACCGAAAAGCTATCCTCGATCTCCTGTGTCAGCAGGATGACCTGGTCAACGGTCGACCTCCCGTGTCGAAAGCCCGCCTGCTCCTGCGGGAACAATGAGTCGATGATTGTTTCGACACGAGCGTAGTTGAGTCTCTCGAGGATTTTAAAGGGGGACACACAGCAAAGATATAGGCCAGTAGCTCCTTGGGTTCTCCAGTGCCTTTTCTGGCTGAGGGATCGCAACAATCAGCGCTCTTCTTCAGTTCTTTGGAATTTTGAGTTGGCAGGAAGTGAGGAAAACGTAAAACCAAGATTTGAGAGCCGACCCGGCGTGGAGTATAAACTCCGGGAAGATAGAATCCAGACCCGGAGACTTTCCTGGCCTCAGGCGCCTGAGGGCAGCAAGGTCCTCTGGCTTAAAATGGTCAGAGATACTGTGACCCTCAGGTGTTGGGATCTTCCATAGATCGGACAGCTCCTTGCTGATAAGCCTGGTAGACTCATGGCCCCAGGTCCTGTGTGCCCGTTCCTCACAAGTTGCGAGGCGATGGAGTTTACCGACATGGGGCACAGGCGAGAGGAGCGTCCAGACCTGCCAGTGAGTTTGTTGATGATGCTCCACGCCTTGTGGCTAGAGTACGAGAAGTCGATGGAATTGACAGCTTCCTCCCATCGCTCCTGTAGGGTCGAAGCCATAGGCGTAGCCAGGGGGGACAACGGGGTTATGCCCCCCAAAATTTTTAGAACATTTAGTTATTTTGTGCTTTGAGAGGGGTATCCCAAACAAAATAGGTTATTCGCCTAAAATCAAACATTTTGGCCCCTCCAAATTTTTGGGCTGGCTACGCTAACTGCATGGTCGAAGCGGCTCTATTGGAGTCAATCCCCACTGGGGCTCGGATGAAGGAGCAGGGGTGTAGTGGTGTAGGAACGCGTGGGAACGGCGTTCCCACATCTTTCTTTGATGTTGGAATGCGTTCCGACACCTCAGTAGCGTAGCCAGCCCAAAATTTGGGGGGGGAATTGGGGAGGCCAAAACTGATATTAGGCTAGCAACACTATTTTTATGAGATACCGCCTCTCAAAGCACAAAATGGCTAGATATTCTAAAAATTTGGAGGGAGCAATGGCCCCGTTGGCTTTCCCATGGCTATGCTTATGCCACACCTTTCTGCACTAGATTACATTAAAACATGGCTGCGATCTCATGTATGTGCACACGCAGATTCGCACCGCTAGTCAAAAGTCTACGATGAAACAAGATCCAAATTCTTGTAGAAGAATGGAAATTCTTGTTGGCCAATGCTCATTTTATTCGAACTATTTGGTGCAGTCATCCTTTCCATTTGGTGTGGGAACGCCGTTCCCACACCTCTTTTTTTAGCACTACACCCCTGTGAAGGAGCGATAGGTCTCGCACTCTTTGTCCCAACATGGCAGTACATAGTTCTTACGACGGCCACGTGGAATACATTGTTTGACCGCAGATAGCAGGCTCTCGCAAAATTCTTGGTATGCCCGCTCGATGTTTGATGTGTCCGGAGGTGGAAATCTCCCAACAGATTCACCTGTAAGAAGGTAAAAGCGCTTCCAACCAGCCTTGCAAAAGTTCCAACGCTTCACCGGTTCGCCGTGGGCAGGAACCTTGAGACTTGGTGGCGTTATGAGGGAGGGCCGGTGTCGTGACCGCGGGAGCTTTCTTAGAGCACGTCTGTACGGCAGTTGGCTGTCCTGGCCGAATCTCGCAAAGGCCAGGTCCGGGTTGGTGCCGACGTTCCATCGGTGAGAGGAGAAACTGGCTACTTCCTTTGGGTCACAGCAGTCCAAGGTTGTTGGATGCTGACCAGGACTCCAGGCTCTCAGCGTCAGGGGATGTTTTGCTGTAGCCCCAGTTGACATGTTGGCAGTTGAAGTCGCCAACATACAGACTGGGGTATGGGAACGTCGGGATAGATATAGGTGTGAGTCGCGAGCGTGGAGGTTTGTAGACGTTAATGATCTTATATCCTGCGACGTCTACACACAACCACTCAGTCTCTCGTTGTTCTGGAAACTGAACCAGTGACTATTCAACCGCTCGTGAACAAACGTGGCAAGGCCGTGGTTCCGCTCAGGACTGACCCAGATAGTGAAAAGCTGGGAATCACATTTCTGCTGCCGCGCCATGCGCCAGGCGTTTCCCTACCCTACCCACGCTGAACTCATCCAGCACGGGTAGCAGTGGTTGCTGTCGTATAGTGACAGGTTTGGTTGACATTTCAAGAAATGTAGCAATGTCGTAACAGAGAGGGCCACGTGAAGGCATCTGTCATCCACACCCGTGATGTTAGCCGTGATGTTGCTAAATAATAGTTAAATAACCATTCCCAAATCTCCTCATGACTTTATATCAATATTGTGTCCATTTTTCCATCTCTTCCGAAAGTATTGGAAAAGTTGATTTTCAGCAGCTTTTGCTCTCTTTCAAGTAACTGCATTCATGTCCACAGCAATATGGTTTTCCCACAAAACCACTCTACTGAATTAGCAATTTCTTCCATCTATGGCAGTGGTCCCCAGAGTGGGGCAATATGCCATTCTTCGGGGAACGCGAAATCAAAACCACAGCACAGCGAACCACAGTGAGCGATTACTGTGAAATATTGAGGGTAATATGACGTAATCGCTACCGTGATTTGGGTAACGGCTCGAATAGGGTTGGGAACCATTGATCTATGGTGACATGATTGATAATGAAGATAACAAAATAGTCATATATAGGCTACAATGTTCATGGACTGGAGGAAACTTTTGATTGTGTTGATCACAATAAACTACTTCGAAATTTGCTTTGCTATGGAGAAAGAAGAGCACTCCAAAATCGTTTTGATTCCTACCTGAACAGTAGGGTTCAGCGAAACACAAAATAGCAGATTTTAAATCTCTTCTTCCACGTAACATGTGATGTTCCTCAGTGATCTGTCACTGGCATTTTACTATTTCTTGTATGTATTAATGATATTTTAAAAGCTTCCAACTTTAAAACTGTTTTATATGTTAATGATATCAATACCTATTCATTTTCAAGGAAAAAAACTATGAAAATCTACAAAAACGTGTGAAGGATGCACTTAAAAAATTGACTACTGGATTTGTATTTACAAATTATGCTCTAAATTTCCTTGGCCTTCGTAACCAGGTGAACCAAGGGGTAAACAACCTTAAATCCGGAAAAGTTTCGCCATAACTTCCTCGTGAAAAGTTTTACCTACTAGATCGTGGATGGGGAACCTATTTACTATCATGGGGCAAATCAATTGTGGAATATCGCTGGCAGGCAGTGGAAAATAATTAATTCATCTTAAAATTCTACCTTTATCTTCCTAAGCAAAATAAGGAGAGAAAATTATGACTTAACATCGCCAACGAAATCTCTGATGAGGAAAATGTGCACGCGGGTCGTGTTTGGCTCGTGAGCCACATGTTCCCAACCCTTCTAACTAAATGGTCTCATGATTAGGAGCTGATTGAGGATGCACTGGGCGCTATAGCATTTTAGATTTTTGGCCCTGTTGTCACTAGTCTTGCGTCATAACCGCTCCCTAACTGTTATACGTTCTCTGAAGATTTGCCCAAGAAAACTTCTACGCAGACTGTTGTCAAAGAGTTTAAGCAATAGTTCGTTTTGCATTATTCTTTTCACTAGATGTGCCAATCGCGATTTTGGAACGAGTTTCTGGGATATTAACAGTAACGAAGAGCGCAGTCGACTGATTCCTCCAAAACATATAGAAAACCTAGTGCTTTAAAGCTTAACAGGACCATTTCACATCGTAAATTAGAGTTCTTAACGCTTTGAATGGTAATAGAACTGAGCAAAAACGACACAGTCACGTGTTTCCTCACAGTAGAACGGTTACCCTTTGGTGGAGGCAGGGAATGGTGCAACGTGCGCTATTGCTACAGCAAACTTGACAATTTGATGCTGGTCAAGCTTGTCTTCCAGTATTTCGCCTTGAAGATCGATTTTTTGAATGAGAAATGACGATTCACCAAACCCAGTCGACCATCTCATTTCCGAGGTTGCTATGGTTTGAATGTTTCGCCAATTGTCGCTGTTTTGATAAAGCGGAGTCGAAACATACTAGTCTCAGCATATTTGTAATGTAATAAAATTTTAGTTGCCGGTAGGTAAGTCCACCTACTGCAGCTTCACAAGGGCTTTGAGTTTACCTTGTCGTTTACCAAAGGGCGAAGCAAAATGCACCAACTACATTTTAGTTGGGAGATTGCTCTCACAAAATTCTGAAGACGCACGAACATGGTTGAGATCATCGGTTTTCGATATTGTTTCCTATCAGCATGTTGGTGTGGGTTGCAGCAAACAATTATTTGCAGCTGTGCCTGAACACTTCAAACGTAGCACGATGTTCGCAAAATGCGCCAACGAAGCCTCAGCAAAGATCGGCGCTGTGTTGAGAACTGATCGGAGAAAATGTGCTGAACGGTTTCGAAGCAGATCGAAAAGCAACGTCACACTGACCAGGTTCCACGAAGCACTGTTTTCGTCACCGTCGCCTGCGGCTGGTAATGCTTCTGTTTTCGCGCGCTTTTTTTCCAGCTGGTTTGAAAGTCGCGTAAGTTCTGCGTCCAAGCACTGGGAGACTATTACAATACCGTTTATTACCTCACAATGTAATATCGATCAAACACGCGGCGGCACGTCGAAGCGAAAGAAGTCAAGCGCAGCGATGGACGAAGACAACGAACAACGCGAAAAGGACAAAGGTGTTGTGAAGTGGAGCACCGGCACGTCGTCGAAATAAAACCGGGCCGTTGCATACGGTGGTGCGATAACAATGCGACCGAAAACATCGCGTTAAACAGGTCAGTGAAGATTTCTACCATGCCATGCGGGAGGCGCAGCATTACTGCGCACATGTGGCCAATGCCCCGAGACACCGTCTTGCCTGCTTTCACGAGCCGTGAAAGTAGCACTCAGCACTGTACAAAGTTCAGAAGTTGTGTGATGCACAAAACACGAGGCCAGTACGGGAATGATAAGGCCGTCGTTTGGACCAAGGCATAGGCCCATAGCCACCGAGGGGCATTCGGGGTCAGTGTCCCCCAAATTTGGTCGTCCCTAGAATTTTTTTTATGGTATTGATTTGTATTTTATAATGTTTACTTTAAACATATAATAAAAACAAAAGTCTTGCCCGCCTAAACCTCAGAAGCTGGCTACGAGCCTGCCCAGGCAAACCACAATGCCTGGCCGCCTCGCATGCCAACGTGAGAAACGTTCAACTTGTTTCAAATGCGCTTGCCTATCAAGCAAATAAAAACAACTTCCATCGGCCACAACGCTGAAATGTCGATGACAATTTGTGCGATACTGTGGGGCTTCCGTTGGGTGTCGCAGATGTGTTTCTGATGATGGCCGCACTTCAAAGTGAGAACCAACAAGTCGGTTTCGGGCACAAAAGCACCGGAACGTGTAGGACTCGCATCAAACGAAGTGACTATCCGGGCGAATTGATGAAGCACTCGGTCATGCAGAAACGCTGCCTAGTCGGAAAATCACAAAAAGCATGTTGCCGTACGATGGGCGAGGAATTGCAAACTGTGTGCGGTAATTCCGTCACGCGCGAGTTAAAGTCAATTTCGCCAAAGTTGCGCGATGCATCGTTAACACGCCACCGAAATCTTGCGCAGGGGTTAGTTTCGCACCAAAACACAGCGACCGCGTTCGGGGAGGGTACGTGCGGTTGTGCGTGATTGGCGGAGCACCTTGGGGGGGCTGGCAGGAGGCCGGGGCGAAATTGCGATCAGTATTGCCAAGGAACACACAACAACGCACATAGAACACCGGACGGGATTCACAGAGTGCTTTGCGATGGACGCTAGAAACGGCTGATACCGTAAAGGTTAACACATGAAACAAGCCTTCATCAAATTCTCACATGAAACTGATCTTCATCACATTATCACATGAAGCAAACATTCATCACATTATCACATGAAACAAACTCTATCATTTGACCAGGAGCGCGTGACAGGACGATCGCAATTTATCATGAATGATCGATGCCAGGCCGCACCTACGACTTTTACCTTCCGCAGACAGAACACGTGCTTGATTAGCGTTGTGCGGAACAAGTTAGCTGCCCGCAACGAGCTACAGTATATTGCTACGAGAAGTTCACGAACTCTTAGTGATGCGCCAATACAGTGGGTAAAACTCTGACGCAAACAAACAGGCGATAATAGAAACTGAACAATTTCACACAAAGGCTGTTTGCTGCGGGAGTCGATAGAGGCCCGAAGTTGCCATCAGGGCCACAACCAGTGAGAACAGCAAGAACACGCGTGCCCTTCATTTGTGCCCAAGCTTTTTTTAAATCAAAAATGTAACTTTCTTTCTCCCACAGTTTTACATTCCGCTTCAAGGTTTTGACTGCTTGATTGGTGAAACAACCGTTTCAAGCAAAATCGGCGACGACACTTCACGGTTTTACTCTTTTTTGCGCGAAATTAACGCTCATTTGCTACAAACGAGTGAAAGAAAACGAGAAACTCTCTTTGCAACGCATACCGTGCAGATCAAGGAGCATTTCCGACATTGTTTTCACCAACTCGACACTTGTGTCAAGTTTGTCAAAGACGTACTTTGTAACGTCAGAGACGGTTGCTGTGACGAAATTCAGGCAATTGTACTTCAACGCCGTCTAACAATACACAAAAAATACAGAAAAAGTGCCTAAAAACGTGGGTTTCAATTTTTAAGCAAGCATTTCACTACTAAACACAACGAACTTGGTCGGAAATATGCAGCACTGGACATAAATACAAAACTCTTCTTTACAAGGCGGTAAAAGTTAACACCTCATGTCAGATCCCAAGATCTCAGAAAACGCTGCACTCTTTCTAAACTCACTTCCATCTCTGCTGCGAACTTACTCGTCGCTGAAAAACATATTTTTTTTACATATTTCGGCGAACGAAACATCTCTTCTCGTAACGCAAATATATGACATCACTCCTTATGCTACGTAAATATACAAAATGCAACTGAGTGTGGCGGGCGCGAGCTCTTTTTCGGAAACTTGACCGTCTGCTTTGGTTGAAGTTGGGCGGTGACGTCATGCACTGAATTCACAAACAGGGCAAAGGAAGGACAATCGCATTCCGGACACATCACAACGAAGCAATTAGCAACTGGCGAAGTTCTACTGTATTTCCTGATCACCATATAGCGTCAACGCACCCTTAGCAAACACGAGCATCACTGATGTACAGGATTGAGCAAAGCAGAAGCGGGTTAGGAGAAAAGCAAGCAAGATCTGATCCGCAGTCACGTGCGCGAGAGTGACGTCACCACCCAATTAGAGGGCCATGCTCTTGTTAAAAAATGGCCGAACCCAAGTCTGTACAGACAGTTCAACTGAAGCTTATCGATAATGTAAATAATTTTAACTTTTTGAAATATTATATTGTAATGTTTTGTTGTTTGCAGTAGTATTCTCGACTGTTGAGTAACGGTCAATTATTACACGTGAAAGAGACAAATAAAACTAAATAATTTCATCGGCTTATTGGCCAACCGCGTACATGATCTTAATCATAAACGTGTCTAACGTTTAGTTTCGGACGTTCTAAGCCAAGCTTGAAGATAAATCCGACAAAAATATATGACTGCAATCGTTTAAATGTGACTTGCAGGGCTTAAGGCACATCGTCAAACTCTCCGCTTGCTTCTGAGGCAGCAACCGAGGCTGAAATATTACCCTTGGAATAGATCGTTTAAAAACGTAGTACTCGAAAAATTCAATTAAATCATCCAACACAAAAAATCAAACAGTCCAAAACCGCATTCAAAGCTTGTTGTTCCAACCCATTCCAACTGTGCCACTTTGCGTTTACCCTGTTTGTTTATTGTACAGCTTCTCACGAGCCTTCAAACACAGAAATGACATATTCTTCACCGTAACGGAAACGACCTACTCCAGGATCGCATTGCCAGAACCACGATCTACTTCCGGAGCTTCAGTCTATTGCGACACAACGCACCGTGAACAAACGTATGCACAAAAAACAAAACGCGAAGCCAGGCGTTGCACGTAGTCCTTGTCACGTCATGTATGTCGCGGCGAAGTTGAGCCTGTCACTGCGCAAAGCCTGGTGTTTCATGGCAGTAGGCATTAGGACTTTCTTGCGGGGGGGACCGAAAAAGAGAAGCGCGTGTTTTGAAACAGCAACTCATAACCAATCTCTCACCNTCAGTTTGTTCACCAGTTGAATACCTTAACAAATAAAGTAATTATTACGGAATAATGCTGTTGTTCTAGCTATTGTTTGTATTGTGACGGAGGGGCGGTGGTTGTCTACAAAATACAGTTTTCTTTTTTTCGGAAAACACCACGGGTTTTCAGCGTGGGCCTGAACCGGTTGTCCCGGGAAACAAATGACGCTTTTGTGACGCGATCGTCCGTGACGAACTTGCTACGTTTTAAAAGACTCTCAGCGCAGAAGATCCGCCAACGCTGAACGGTCGGGACGCTCGAGAAGCGTCTTGTTCAAACCGCGGCCAGAGTGCGCGGGGCATAAACAGGGCCGGCGATTCCCCTCCTGCGAAACGAGCGCCGAACAGTGGAATGAAAAAATATAATCTAAACACGATCGAACAACGACAATAAATTAATCGCCGGAAACCACGCGATAAGAAGCAGTGCAACCGCCGAAGCGTCGTTTAAATCTCGTCGTCCGAACTGAGGAGGTTCAGTCGCTCGCTGTCTTTGGTCGAGTTCAACAAATAGGCGGACGTCCCACCTGCCCCTGGCCTGGCGCGAATGCCCACCGGCCGTTTCGGACTCTCCCCAGGGGTGGTATAGTANCCCCCGACCCGAACAAAACCGTTTGACGCCTTCGTCTCATTGGTCAGTTTGTAGCTGGGACGGTGCGAAAGACCGTTTGCGTCGGGGGTTTCTCCGTCGCTAGGGGGGTCGTGGTAAACAAGTCCTGTGCCGGCCGCTGTGTCGTTGGGGCGGTTTTCGCGGACATGGCGACGAGCGTCGTTGCCAGTATGCTGGATGTAGTCTTTATACTTGAACGAGAAGTTGTGGATGGCATCCTGGAGAACGTCGCGCGGATTCATTGTCTCTCGCAGCGAGCTCGAGATGCTCTTCATCATGACGCCCTCACCTGCGCGGAAAGTTAAAGCTGAAGTCGTGCGTGCTGTCTACAAATATAATCGCATAAAATTGGGAAGAACCAGAAAAAAAAACATAAGAAAATGTACTTTAAAAGGGACCTTAAACTTACAGATAAACTTAGCTACCATGCAAACAGCTGAGTATATTGTAGCTAGTCGTTTTTTTGTTTTTTATTTCAGCTTCTTCAATGTTGTACAGAGTAAGATATCTTCACACTGTGATTCGAAAGTTTTGTTCAGTCCAAATAAGGTTTGACGTGGACGTAGAGCAGAAAGTAATCCCGTAATTGTTTTATATCGGCAGCCAGCAGCAGGGTCAAGCGTTTAGATCATCCGAGCTGCGAATCCATGTAGTTTGGGTCAGGAAAGGAATTGAAACAGCAAACACGCGGCCATACAGCTACATGCGAAAGTATCTATGCACAGACTTAGATTTGATGCAACCGTTTCCCCTCAAAAAAACTATGGCCACAGCCTTAGCAAATGGGTGTATAAGAGATGGCTGTAAGTCAGGCGAACGTAACGAACAAACATGCTTCAGCAAAGCGGATTTTAGCTTCTATACATCGTTGTAACTTTCTGAGGTACATCAAATGTCACGTGAGAGATGACTTTGTGAGTACACTTGCAACTGGGGCGTGCAGTGCTTCCAGTTTCTTTTCTGCGAATGCACGACAATTGAAGCTTACATTTACCGGAAGAGGAAAATGATATTGGCAGAGAACACCTTCAGCGCTTCCATGTAGCGAAAGCAACACCTTTTCGCCATTGACACACTTGTAGCCTGCATCTATGTGCAAGCAGTGGTTCGAAGTGATTCCTTTACGCACAGAAAAAAGACAAGTGCACAAGTACAATTTAGCTTCTTGCAAGCTACACGAGAAACTACCACAGCGCCCTACTACTGCAAAACCTTCACCAGCTTCGCTATATCGTCACCGAAGGTAAGAAGCCGAAGCCGCAAGCCTCGGATTCATTTCACAGCGCTGCTAATTCCACGGACTTCTTAAAAGCCCAAGCCGCATTATGCTTTACAGCGGATATGAATCGATTGCTGAACACGTCACCGCACCTTCATACGAATTCAAAGCTTGAGTGATATGGGCGCGGACAATAGAAGCAGAAACATGTTAATCTAACCAAGACGCCTGGTCAAGAATCTAACCGTTGCCGACTTGACAGCGTGCGATCAAACTCATCTAACAACTACGGTTTGAAATCGCAGTCAACTACATCACCGAGGAAGTCAATAAAAATTCGTTTCCAATCCAACAACCACGAAAAGTATCAATCGCAAAGTAGTTCGTTTTTATCGGAAAAATATTTTTTTTTATTTCAACAACGCCCAAAGCATGCTTGAACAGATCACAGATGCGGTTGTGTTTTTATTATTATCTCAATACGAGCCGCAAACGTTTGCTTTTTTCATGAGAAGTATGGTGGATGCGCGCATCTGACGTCATTAATCGAGTTTGATGTCATAAAGCACGCGTATATTGTTAACAGTGTTTGGAAAAGCAGGGCTGTTGAGCCGGAACTCAAATTCAGGCTCCGGCCCCAGGCATCAACCGTTTTTGGCTCCGGCCCCAGATTAACTTGGTCATTAAAAACTGAAAACCACTGTATTATTTTCACATGTCGCTTGCCCCACAATCTAGGGCTATGGAACTGTAACTCAATGTCAGGCTACAGCTTCGGCTTCTCCATGTAGAAGTTTTAGGCTCCGGCTCAACAGTTCTGTTTGCGTTTCTGGCACCAACTTGCCGCTTTTAAGACAAGATTTTGGCTTCAAATATCCATAGCGTTAAGGGTTTTAAAACATTCAGCAACGTGCACCATCACTCATATCACTGATCTGTTAATTGCAGACCTACCACTGAATTGAAAGCACGACCTTTATCATCACTAAACGTTAAAGGTACAGCAAGAAATCCGACCAGAAGTCTCATTCGCACTATATTCGCACCGTGCCCGTTATCACATGCCACAAATCGTGGCCCGCCAGGGTACATGGCTAGAGAAGTATTGCCGTGGTGGCGGCTCACCGAAACATCGTGCGTGATGTAGAAACTAACAAAGAATGTAACAAGCACCGCCAAGGCCGACACGTGCAGCATGCAGACGAACCGACAAGACAAGCATGCGAATCGTAGCGATCAGCAGTCATGCAACAGTGTGCAAGGGAAGCTTTCCGCGTGACGCGACGACACAATGTGACGTGGCATATTCGAGACGCACTCATGTGAACGACTACGTCAACCACAGTTTCATATCGTCTTGCTTCGATGGGTCTGAAAAGGCTTTGTCGCTATGGCGCAGCACCTAATCGCCCTCTACAAACCAGATTAACGGAGTACTGTGCTTAGTGAAACAGACTACCCGGTCTACGCGCACTCACACGGGCTACCCGATCTATGTACTCACTCGCCATCGGTCTCGGCTGAAGATGGCCTTGGCTTCTCGGGTTCCCTGAAAACAGATCGAATTAAGCGGGGGGAGGAAGGGGGGGTGCGAGTGAAGCTTTGCATGTCCACAGCCAGGCCTTTCGTTTTACTGTGCTTTATACGACGCGAATATATAACTGGGGCTACCGCGGGTGAGTAGAAAACACCCCCGGCAAACAAACCAGCGGCGCGAAAACTAAACATACCGTTTAATTCACTTTAATTCAACTCATTGTGACTGCATTGCGCGTATTAACGTGGTTGCAACAGTGACGTAACTGACTGGGGGATGGGGCAGACTGCCCCTCCTGGCAAACGAAATCTGAAAACCGGGCCCCCACTTAGCTTATACTTCGGTATTTAGTATTCTTTTGGCTTTCAGTAGGTTGTTGTTTTTTTGCGTTTTTCGTAGCGTTTTTCGGTGATTTCGGGTTTAGTAAAGACATCCACATCCGGATTCACTATCATTTCTCAACTTTTATTTATGATTGTTGGCTAGTGGGGCCCTCTTTTAACTAGGTTTTTAGCCCCTGGCTCAAATCTCAAGTTACACCACTGGGTGGCAACCGGTCTGTCGAAACCAAGGCCTCCTAAAAACACATACAGATATATATATTTATTAGGTCTTGGTATATTTAGGAGGCCTTGCTCGAAACACGCCTGCACTGATCAATCGACTAACAACGCAAGTTGGTATTGAGTTGAAGATCAGTCCCGCTCTTGTTGATGAATATCCGTTGCAAAAGTAGAATCGGCTGCTCTCAACTCAATGTTCCCTCTAAGATGCGCAACTGCGCAGGACCACCAGACAGTGAAATCTCATTCTCGCGCACTTGTAACATTCCAAATTTAATATCGTATAGCTCTTGTTACGCTTGAAACGCTTCACTGGTTGTGCGTCTACATGTTTGCGCAATTGCATGCGCGCTAAAACAAACATTTGCTCAGTGTCAAATTTTCTTAGAGGGAACACTGGTTGTTCTATCGACGTCTTTTTAAACGCTGTAAGCGATGACGCCACCGATGTGCTAAAAACATAGAGTTAAAAGAACATGCAAGCTTTGCACATCGTCTTAAGGAATTCGATCGGAAGAAAGCCACGCCATGAAGCTATTACACCTTCGTTAAGATGAAGTTAGGGACACCACATGTGCCACCGTCATGTCCTTCGAACAGAAAAGCAGAAAAAACTCCGCCGTAGCCAGAACTATATGTTCCAGGTGGGAACAGTCCGGCAATTATAAGCTTTGGGAATTATGCAAATTTCCATTTTTTCTTTGGTTGAATTTTTGATCAAATGCAATTCGGGCGACGCCCGCGGCTCGGAGCTCTTTTGCGCTTTCTGCACAGGTCATGTTTGTGGCACGTTTCGAAGCTTTGAACGCGTATCTAGCACCGAAGGTTAGAGAGCTACGTCGTCGCTCGTTCCTACTTGAGGTGGGTATAGTTCTGGTAGGTGGGCGAGAAATTGTGGATGGCGTCGTGTACCACGTCCGTAGGATTGACCGTGTCCTTCAGTCGGGAAGAGATGGTGTGGGCAGAGGCGTTTTCTGCAAAGAGAAATTTCAAAAGACGCGATACGCACAACGTCACACACGCGACTGGCTTCCCTGTACGGCAGCGTTACGGTTGAGCGACGCGCGCAGCTTGCTGTGTCCTGTTTTTTTTTCAAACCTGGCAGGACCCAGGTGGTATTCCCCGGTGAACGGCAGCGAGGGTGCGCTATGCAACACCGAGCAAGTTACCAGACAAGTGACATTGGTTTGCGTCATCGCCAGCGAGGCATTTTTCGAGTTTCGGACCGCGGGCAAAACCGATCCAACCTCGCACATGACGCAGCAACATCGGGCAGGAGCGAAAGACCTTTTACACGAATTCAGATTCGATATTTCTTTCGGAGGCGCGAGCAACAACCCATCGCTGCAAGTACTACACAGCCGTGCGCCAGATGGGAACAAAAGCATGTATTCCGGTAATCTCGCACGAGGAACAGCGTCAGAGCAACATTCCCACCTTGACTGTCACTGATCCCGTCATTATTCCTCAGCGCTCGGGTCGAGGCAGCGGTTTATGCGCAAGCGACCGGGCCGCTTGTTTGCACAGTGCAACCCATGAATTCTTTATACACGTTCAGGCGACCGCCTCGTTGTTTGCGCAGGGCGAGTCCTGCCTTGAACTGAAACTGATCCGCAAGCAGGCATGCTGCGCCGCAATACGCCAATGAAAATGCTGCGCCGCAATACGCCAATGAAAATGCTGCGCCGCAATACGCCAATGAAAAAAAACGCACAGCAGCAGGGTATGGGTTGTGTGACTGAACGAGGGCAGCTAGCGCTGCACTGTACAAGTATCGCCAAATGAAGCCACTCTATCCTTCTCACTTAAATTGGCTGGCGCTCGAATTTTGAAGTAATGTCACGACACTCTTATCATTATCCGGCTGCGCGGGCAGCGCAGGGTAATCGCTCGTCGGGAACGCCAGTGCGCTCAACATTTTATTTCATATCGCTCAGTTAACAAGCATATCGCAAAATCGATAAATATCGACCGTCAATTGAAAACGACTGCTGGAAACAATCCGTCTCGGCTACAACGCTCGTTGCTGACCCGACGGCGAAGACTGGAAAATTGCGACTGAACGAATAATTATAATGCGCAAAGCTCGCCTCGTCATGAAAGGCTCCAAACAGAAGACTTTGATCAGAACGCTACAGCAGCGCTCTTCAACAGGTGTGCACGGTGCACCCTAGGGTGCAGCAAAACATGAGTGGGGTGCACCACTGAGAAAGGGTTTACAAAGGTGCATCATAAACTTGTCACACTAAACATAATTTTTACAAAAACTTTCTGTTAGCAAAAATGAACCATTAACCAACCAGTGCCTTTCAGGATTTAACCGAGACTTTGCACAATCTAAACTGTGGTGCGTCACACCATATCAAGCTAATTGTAATTAGATGATTATTTGTGATTCATAAGCAACACGCAATGAACCATTACCAACTGAAATATGTGGCTGAGTTACTGAATTAGGGGACTAGCTTATTTAGACCCGGGTACTTACAAGCACGGGCGCAATTAGGTGGGGGGCACGCGGAAAGTGTCAGTAAATAGGGTGCAGGAGTTTCAGTGTTTAAGTAAATAGGGTGCATAAATTCGTCAAAATATCTTTAAGGGTGCACCGTAACAAACAAGGTTGAAGAGCACTGCGCGACAGCTTGTAGAGCAATGAAGACTTCTCGCCTACAAGTGGCTTTGAATAAATGCCACTGTTTCATTACAATGTCACACACATACAAGCTGCGCCCATGCGCTGCTACTGTCCAATAAACAGTATTAATTTAGACTATCACACGCAGTTGTTGGGTGCTTTAGTTCAGCCACAAGCGCTAATGTTGTGCAGAGTCAACCGTGGCCGTTAGTTTCGTAACAGCGGTCGACGTCACAAGCGTTCAGCTGGCCGATAAATTACCAACAAATCATAACAAATCGGGTCGCTGGACAGCCTCAATCGACTGATTGAAAACCGATTTTCGGTTCGGACGCGGAGCTGACAATCCAGTTGTTCGTGCTGTGGCGCTTTCGCCTGCGTCGTGCAATCGGTCTTCGCGAACACTGCGTGACGTACCACGAATTCAGCGAGTTGACGTCAGCGCGCAAACAATCTGCTGCGCGAGGTGTGAACGCACTAAGTCACCGAAGCGCTACGATCCAGGTTACGTCGCACGGACGTTTTCGCTTCGCCGGTTGATCATTCGCTTCGCTGTTGCTAAACGTTGACCAAACTCGTAAAACGCCCGTTGAACAACAAAAACAGGTGCGTGTCGCTGTTGCGAGCGCCTTCCCCGCACAGGCGTCGGATGCTTTGCAAACAGTTTTCGTGACGAAGCCAATGAACGAACCCTGGTCTTGTGTGTACGCGTCAGCGACACAAACAAGTTAACTTCGCCCGCGGTTGCACTAAACTGGAACAATGCGAAGGTTCCGCGAGACCAGGAAATCACAACACATGAATAGACCAAAGCGAAGACAAGGTGCGGAAGAAGTTGACAGGCCATACTGTACTGGCTGAACCTGCTTTTTCGTCATTTTGCAGTCATAGACCGAAATGTTTTTGAAATGACCGGAAAAAACTAAATCATTTCGGTCAGAATGTCTCAATATATAGGCTAATGAACATTGTTACGGCGAGTTTTGATGCAACTGTGAGAAAATTACCGAAATGTCTCGGCGAAAAAAGACAGGACTAAGCCAGGGCAGATAGCCTAACACACACTAAACGCCAGTTCTGGAATTTTCATGCTTGTCCTCGGGAAAGGAATCCCACGGGGTGGGCTGGGCCAGTGGACTTGAAATTTGTCCCATGCCCCAACGCTAGTAATTCTACGCCACGTCATATAGCAGGAGTTGTTGAATACTATTACTAGTTGCTCGCAATGTATTAAGTATTAGATCCAGATCTCCGAACATAAGGTCGTTAGGCTAACAAGTGTCACCCCAGTTCCATTGGATCCCCAACTGGAAGCTTTGGAGCGTTTCAGTCACAGCTCTGTAGAGGCTAGACATTACACATGCACATGATATAACGTTCACCTTATCGCTAGTTTCATGGGAATCCTATGGAATGGGACAGCCACAAGTTGTCATGGACTCATGGGATAGGACAAAAAACGTGTCCCATGGACAAGCCAGGGAATTTTATTCGGCCAGGGCAGCCCCTAATATTGAAGCCAAGAACTCTTCTCGTACGCGATAATAAATTTTCAAATTTTACTGGAGTGGATCAAACATTTCGTTTTTGAAAACTGCTCATCTAGATTTTTTGTCACACTAATTGCGCTGCCGCTTTAGAGAGCGACGGGGAATTGCGACCATTTGGCATAAGATTTCATGAGCGTACATATAGTTTTGCCAACATGCGAAAAGCACTTTCTTAAAACCTTATTATTATTATTATCACAAACGCCATCACCGAGGACACGAGACAGATAAAAAAACGGCCTGTGTTGCCCCTTCAACATGCAAGTCATTAAACGAACCCATCAGCGAAACCTTCCGAAGTCATTTTCGTTCTGACCCGCTGGGGACCAAATTGAGCCCGTTCGCTGCGCACGGGCCGCTGAAGAATAACGTGATATAGCGGTGCAGCGACGGTCACATCTATGACGTCATAAGCGCTTTTAAATTTATCGGCACGTGACTTTCCCGTCAGCTGACAACAAATCAGCCGCAGGTCGCGCGACGGGTATTGTGACGTCTCTCCGTGTCACAAGTGTTCACCTACTACACCATCAACAAATAAAGCAATGGAAATAAAAACACCGCAAACGCGGTTCTTGAGCGCCGGCGATTACGGTAGCAAAAGTACGAGTTTCTAAGTCGGTGGTCATTCACATTTTTCGCGCATCGGCTAGTTTTGAGCCTCGAACAATTGCTATGGAAAAATTTCCACATTACGCAGACGAACATGAATCACATCTACAAACCTATAAGCTGACTTACATTCAAGCGGAAATAATACGGGCTCTTATTTTAATGTTTGTGACTCGGCACCAAATAAATTAAAGACCGGCACCGGCCTTGGTGGTGTGCAGTCAAAGAGGTGTGTTTTGCAGTTCGCGCCAGTAACATTCGCGAAGGCTGAAAGTACCACTCGAAGTCATTTGAATGCAGACTGAAGCAAAACCTATAAATAGTTTAAACACCAGTATAAAAAAACAACAGACTGTACGTCATATTTCCTTCAAGATACTTTCCTGTGTTCCTTTCGGCGCCTCAAAAACTGGCCGAGAGTGGAAGGCGTGGCGAGAAACTGGCCAATGGGTAAACGGCAACCAAAAACACGTGTCACATGGACTGAGGTCTGGGCATGCACGACCAAGCAACATTTTCCAGACGCAAGATGAATGTTGCAAACAAAACAAAACAAGAAGCAGTCCATTAATGCAAGATGATTGTTTTCCAGCTACAGGCAAGCGACAAGCACCGTCCGAAGCTGCGCCGTGCGCCGACTACAAACGCGACCCACCTCTGTCCTGCTGCTTCTCTTGGTAGATCTGGTAAGGGAACGCGTAGCGCAACGCGATCGCGGCGAAAAACATCTCAATGCAGATGATGAAGTTTTGGATCCCGGCGGCCACCGTCCCGGTGCCGAGCTCTTCGCTGCCGGTACCCCCGACGCTGACCGGCGTGATCGCCCCCGACGCTTCCAGGATGCTGAGAAGCACCCCTGCGAACCAACACGGTTACGCCCTAGGGTTTAATCGCACGGTGGGTGGGGGGCAAAGCACGGTGGGTGGGGGGCAAAGGCGTGTTTGCGAAAGGCGCCCATTCGATACCTCCTGGCTTTTGTTTCGCTGAGACATTTCGGTCATTTGTCCCGTGATAGTATGCAGTAGTTTATATTTTCGAACGTTACGGCCGAATTGACTTAGGTTTTTTGATCATTTCAAACAAATTTCAGCCTATGACCGGAAACAAACCCAGGATACCTCTGAGGCAAAAGAAAATGAGGTCATCGCGACGAAAAACAGCCCGAAATCGAGATAACGCCCGTTACGCCAAGGGTGGGGTTAACACGAAGTGTCAAGAAAAGATCCACATCATGTCACCAGCCTACTTCTCATAACAAGACCTCTTAAAATCGAACAGCACAGCAGTGGTATTTAATATTTATACACAGAAAGCTGGAGTTCACGCGAGTTGCTATTCGTTCAGGCTGGAGTTAGCGCGAGTTGCTATTCGTATAACAGAAAAATACACGCCTGATTCCGGGTATGCAATGCAACATATCCTATCTGTCAATGGGACTTCACGTACAATTATGGATCAACTGTGAATACTGCTAGTGCGTTAATTTGTGCCGGCGGTTATGGGTAGCATGGTTGGTTATCATGCGGCACATGCACTGCACGACAAGTGGGACCTTTTTCATGTCTCGAAGTCTCTTGCATTACCGTACTAAGCTTGCTGTATGCGCACTTGTACAGACCAGAGATCAATAAAGCACATCGATATCGGTAACGTCGGTTAGCTACTGGTTAGATAACGTTTAAGCTTCGTTTCGCAACTACTGCTGTTAAATGAAGAACTGCGTTAACCGTGTCTTCAAAATTCTGTTCAATTTTGTTATCGCATTAGGAACAAGGAAAAACCATAAAATTTAACAGAACCGAGTTGGATTCTTCGAAAACTGTGATCATCGTCAGCAACATTTTTAAAGGAAAAATTCGCCTGTTTTATACTATCTTGATACTAGACTTACTTATATCAGACTGAAAGAGAAAAAAGACAAAGTGTTTCAAACCAATTGATGTCGACTTTCAATTTGCGAGTAATGACAAAATATATTAATATCAACATAGGTTTTCAGATGTCCACCTTCATTTAATCAAGGCAGCACGCTTTGTTTTAAGATCATAGCAACAACACAACTCGCAAAAGTACCAAAACTGTTCGAGAGACGTAAATTGCTATATTGTTTGTTGTCTCATATCTGTAACACGAAAAGTTAACCACGCCCCATAAACTTTTTGAATACAATGCAATTTAAAATAGATCAAACTGAGAAAGAAAATAACGAACGAATTAATGCTTACCCAATGGTATCACAAAGCATATCGGAAATCGAAAAGCAAAACGACTAACCTTGCCAGAACGAAAGGAAAATGACACTTTTCACCACGATGAACTTCAGTACTGGATCGTACGGGTCGAGCATGTCTTTAGTTGCATAGTAGAACAAGGCAAGAGCATACAATGCCAAACTGACCGACACGTTGTATATCAGAGTCACGTAAAGGTAACCACTCTGTGGGCTAAAAACACACACTTAAGAGGAACAACAGGCTTATCGTTGCAGGATTTAGTTTGCACATTTCTGTTGTAGCTCGTACGCAATGTTCCCTCTAAGGAGCGCAACTGCGCAAATCTCATTCTCGCGCACTTGGAACATTCCAAATTTAATATCGCATAGATACTGCATAGACCTTTTACCGCTTGAAGCGCTTCATTAGTTGTGAAGCCTGAAACTAAACTGGCAACCGACGAGGTCGAAGAAGGTTGAATTTTGAAAAATTGTATCCCACCCAGCTGTAGAGTGACGTCAGTGTGGATACCTCACGAAGTCTCGTTACAGTTTTGCCGCAACATGATGGAAATCTGACGCGCTAATACCCGAATTTTTAAGATTTGACAAAAATTTAACGGCGTGAACCAGAGTCGAGTGTGTCAAGAAATGTTCCATCTTAAGGTGCGCAACTGCGCAGCACCACCAGACCATTTGATCAGTGAAATCTCATTCTCGCGCACTTGCAACATTCCTAATTTAATATTGTATATATATTGCATAGCCCTTGTAACGCATGAAACGCTTCACTGGTTGTGTGTCTACATGTTTGCGCAATTGCATGCGCGCTAAAACAAACATTTGCTCAGTGTCAAATTGTCTCAGAGGGAACACTGCTTGTACGCCAATCAGGAACATGCGAACAAGATTTCATAAAGTGCATTGGCGAACTGTTCTGACTTCTGACTCTACAGTGTGGCAAGT
>JGI24158J21664_10002953_pt1 | contig 21062 bp, 9 predicted proteins | sample Ectturendosymbi3_FD_21664 | JGI IMG/M metagenome (IMG submission 21664) | reverse complement strand
ACCTTATTTCAAGTGGACTGATTCAACATATACGTGGGTTTCACGAGGTAAGCGGTTTATGATTGAGTGAAATCGTATGCCGGACCAAAGCACAACTAAAAGCTGTTGCTGACGTTCAGTAGAACGTGCATGCAACAATTTGCACTACTTTAGCTCAATTTATCTTAATCGTCCGTTCGTTGGATGCTTATCGAGCGAATAAAATGGTTGTCTACAAGCTCTACTTTTTAGCAGGTCAGACCTAGATGCAGAGTCCTTTGCAATTTCTGAAAAGCCAAACGTCTTTGCGCTTCGCCAAGGGTTTATAACACCGCAGACACATAAACTACCTACTGTTGAGGATATTTCGTTGTTTGACAATGATAGAAAATTTATTTTCTCTGTTTTTCCAAAGCCGTTGAAATGTCTTCAAAGAGTTTGCCAACTCTCCCAATTGTAGATTCTGATATGCAGTAGCCATTAAATGTGGCATTTGGGTGCGACAGGGTTGTTCCAGTTTATGGACAGTGCCACGTTGTTCCTCCTGGTCTGTTGCTTTACCCATTTGATCTAGTAAATACACGTTTTCCAGTAATGAACTCTACTGCAACCTACACGGTGTTTTGCTGGTCGAATGTGTAGTTTATCCTTTAAATGCTGCAGGGTAGATGTGGAATCTTTGTCAAGGGTGGACTTAATGACCATAAGCTATTTCTCGCCACCTAGTGAACGTGTGTTCTTGTGGTTTTGGTAGTGAAATTCAGACTGCTTTCTTGTCACCCGTATGTGTTTTTGAGGATTTATAGTGTTAAATCAATCTTTATGGCTTAATTTTAATTTTGAAGGAAGGAAGTAAAGTTTTGGTGCCTTCGTTTTTCGTTTTTGCAAATTACAGGCACTTATTTTGAAAGATTTTTTGCAAATGTGATATGCTCAAGGAAAAAGTTTTGAAACTGCAAGAGGTTGAAAATTGATACTTCGCACTTGTTTGTTATGACTCGTGATGCAAAAATGGCGTCGGAAGGGACCTTTGAACCATGCGAGAACGGGACCAATGACCCGGCGGTTCAGTGGTCTCTTAGCATATTGTTAATGTCTTCAGCATAGACATGCCTATTTTCAAAATCAGTAAAAACAAAAAACGATTTTTTATCAAGAAGGCCTCAATAAGGCGTTGGACGGTGTAATGGAGCATCAAATCAATCTGCGAAAATTTTCCGAATATGATAATATTGACTGAGTAAGAGTATCTGACGTCGCTATAGGTCCAAAAACCCAAAAAATAAGATCGTGGTTTTGTGAGAAAACATTTGCTGGCTACTAGACAGGTGCATTGCTAAACTTATAAATAGACTTTTGCTGATAGTCACCATGCATTTCCGAAGTTAAACGAAGCATCTTAGCGCAGTATATACGAAGCAGTAATTTGAGCACACTAATATGGAGTATCTAAGCGGAAGTTTTCACGCACAGTCGAAGACAAGCCAAAGGCGCGTATAAAATCGTGAGGTGTCAGCTATCCGTATCTAGTGATGCGAGCGATGTTATAAACTCACTACATTAAGACAAAGACACAGCAAATGATTACTCCTTAACAGAGCTGGAAATTGGTTGTGCATTGAGTGTATTTTCTGACCAAAGTATTGAAGCGGGTTGTTACTGCATTGTAAATGTTTATTCCAATGATGGAAAGTTCAAAATGCTTGTGAAATTGGTGTTAAGGGGACCTGATGATGATGATGACTTTGAAGTTAAATTCCTGAAAAGATTTAACAAACTTGGAAACGGCTTTGTGTTTCCAGACAGGGAAGTTTGTCTCTGACAGAAGATCAGAAGTTGTTAGTGTGCTATCAGAGCCATCATCTGCCGTAGCCCACAAAGCGCCTTTCTGATGTTTCGAGATTTGATGCCGACTTATCTCAGTATAGAATGTAAAGGTGCTTGAGACTGAGAAACAGTTGCAACTTGTGGCAACCAACCCAGAGTGATAGCCCAGTTCATATCTCTGTAGTTACATCGTAGCCCGCTTCATTTCGTTACTTGAATTATTTCAGTGCAAATCGTTACATTGCATAAACTGCGTTGCAACGAGAAATCTTGCAGTAGGCAATGTTGAAATCTCTATTTTTGGAAGAATTCGCTGTATTGGATTTGAATATGACAGGATTCTCAGAAGTGGTTCAAAGGTCCCACACCGGTGGTTCATTGATCCCACACATGTGGGACCAATGAGCCAAAAAAACATTTTTTTCACATGAAATTTTCAGCCACTTCTTGATATTAAATTCTACTAAGTTTGTGTATGTGGATAGCGGGACATATGATTGTTATTCATGCCAAACCTTAGAGATTTGCTAGCTGAACTTTTCAACCTATGACCTGAAACGTAAAAAATGGCTCATTGGTGCCACACATCCCCTATGGACCAAACAAACGCTTGGGTCGTAACGTCAACGTTTACCAATTTCTGTCTACGAAGTCCAAGATATGGTTCATTGGTCTTTGTCAAACGAGACCTTAGTGCTGGTCGAGTGACTGGCGAAGTTTATCTTGATAGAGAAAGAATCAGGCTCGAACGTCAGTGACATAAGTGATACATTGTTTTTTTAGCTGTAAACGTCAAAGTTTTCATGTCGATGAAAGGAACTATTTTAATGCTGACTGCTGACAATACTGACAACATTAATCGGCAATTACGAACGGCATTCGTACAAAGCACGTCAAAACACATGTGTAAATAGGTTGAGCGATAATTATTATTACGCGGTAATATTCACGAAAATATCTTGCAGGTCTCATTGTTTTCTTCGGGATGTTATGCGTCCTCTTTGCATACGTGACGTCGCGTCTCGGAGCACTTCTACAGGCCGCCATCAGTATTATAGGACTGATCGGTGGACCTTTGGTTGGTTTATTTTCACTTGGAATCCTTTTTCCATGCACAAATTCCATTGTGAGTTGGATAAAGCAATAATTTGTACTTTTAATGCTAAGCCAAATATTTCCAATAACTTTCGTGAAACATGAAATTATGAAGTAAAAAGCTGCACCTTGACTAATATAAGTGTCCTTTTAATGTTCACCTAATTATAAATAAAAAGTCTCAGTGATCACGTGATCACAGTGTTCGTTCTATTTTGACGCTGCTGACGAACGATAGCTAGTTTATAAAGGTTTTGGCTACAGTGACAGATTGAATGTCTACATAAGAGAAAATCTTTAGTTTTGCGTGAAGTCGCGAGTGACTCACAGGCCATACTTTTGTTAGAAAATAAAACTTTGATAGGCGTTTATATTAGCAGTTCTCTACACGCGCACTCTTTTTCAAGTCGTAACGTTTCAAACGTTGCTACTCTAAGCTTAGATGAAAGGTAATGCTTAAATTTTCTGTTACTACAGTTGATGAGACCACTCGTGTCACTCCGAAAGAAGCATAACAAAACTGAACAGTACATGAGTCAAATCTATTCTGCTCTAGAAGTACTGCGTTTGGTCAATAACGTGCTTGAAGAATTTTTTTAAAGCTGAATATATTAAGGCATTTTTCGGCTTTATTAAACCAGTACACCTAAAACATTTAATTGATATCTATTTCAGGGTGCATTTTGCGGACTGCTCGCGGGCCTTGCAGCGAATCTTTGGGTGTTCATTGGCCGCCAGGTTTACTCCAAACCGGTTGAGTACCTTCGCCGCCTTCCTAGTGACACGTCTATGTGCCCCGCAATCCACAACGAAACTGCCATCACTTTCTCGTCGATTAACGTGACATTTTCCGCCACCACTGAAGCTACGAAACTGCCAATGATTCCTTCCGGTGACGGCAGACCTCCTGTAGCTGAGCTTTACGCCATGTCATATTTATACTACAGCGCTTTTGGGTTCTGTTTTGTAATGTTCGTCGGACTGCTAACAAGCTTTGCCACCTGTAAGTATCACTGTAATGTTTGATCGTGCGTCAGTGCATAACACGTGATTGCAAAAGATAGCAAACATTCGTTTTCTCAACTACACCTTTTGTGACCGTTAACAACCTTTATGCCTCTCTCTTATACGTATCAACATCAATGAGTTTGAAAAATAAAAGTGAAAAGACAGTTAAAAGTTAAAAGTACATCTCTTTATCAGATTTCAAATAATTTGACGAAAAGGTTATTTGTTCTTATCAAAAATTTTTGAAATCTGAATGTTGAAAAAGGTTGTTTGCTGAGCGGTTTTAAACCGTCTTGCTCACAATTTACTGCCTTTGTTTTGAAAGAAACAAAATAGAATCCCATTTTTTGATCTTGGGGAATGGTATTATTACACAATTATCAGAAGTTAATGAGGCACAAAGCTATAGGGTGCAGAAGTTTGAATCAACTTATTGTGATACCCAAAATCCTCAAAAACAACTTGAGATTGCTACAAAGCAAGAAAAAATCTTGCAGTAAAAATATTTGTCTTCCGCCTTTACATTTTATAATATCCTATGTTATGAATGTTGGAAAAATTTTTGTTGCAATGTTAAGACATGACTGTTTGAAATTTTCGTTACTTCTGTATAGATGGGCTACAAAATGAACGCCCTTTGACAGACAGCTTTAACAGAAAAATCTTTGCACTTCTTTGCTAACGCAAACATATCTTCTCTTCGTGGAACTAGAATATATGCAGTGTGGATACTGCACCAAACACGTCGGGTAATTTAGATTGTCAATCATTCAACAACCGTAGATATCAAAACTACACCCGTAAACGTGAAGCACATGGTAAAAAGGTGTTATTTGACAAAATGCATCATTCAAACCAGTGTTTTCAGCCTTTTTATTCGCGGCACCCTTGCGACGCCATCAAAGCTTGGGGTAGGATTTTTAGGCACAACGGAAGCTGGCGGCATTCTTATACAGCGTTTTAGAAGTGTTTCTGGTTTGTCTTGCCAAAAATATCGGGGCACCCCAGATAGAGCTCAGTGGCGACCTCTTCTGCATTGTAGCACTCGGGTTGGGGCTCACTGATCTACTACAGACGTCGTTAACTTGTGGAATATAGTCTTAAATCGGTTTGCTGCTTTTCGATCTGGAATTAAATTAACTGTACATAATCGTATACGTCATTGGCGCAAGAAAAATAATATCTGTTTTTGTATGTTTACACTGTGATGTGAAAAACAGATCTTTTGAATCGTGTATGTTTTTTTCAATCACATTTTCTCTCAGGCGGTCACAGGAGACGCAAAGAAGTCGATCCTAAACTGATTTACCCGATATTTGATCACATATTTTTTTTCTGGCTTCCGCAACGGGCTAAGAAATTTCTACATTGTGGTGTGGACAGGAGTGAGATGAAAGTGGCAGAACCCGATGTGGAACGGGTCGGAACTAGTCGCGAGGTATGCTTTTGCGGCACTGCTCATCCCAACCGCATTTTTGCGGGACTTTGCCACTCCCGTAGTCAGGTTTTAAGGTTTGGTGTACAAAATAAGTTTTCAGGGGGCAGGTTCTTGTTTTTATTATATGTTTCAATAAAAGATATTCTCGGCACAACAAAATTTGGGGGGAACAAAAATAATTGTTGAGATATAGCCCCCGAATGCCCCATGTGGCTGTGGGCGTTGACTTGGCAATCCTCCCAGCTCTTTCGTTCGTGTCAATATTTTGCCATTGTTACAATCACCGGTTTGTGCAAGAAAATCACTTTCATGATTTACAATAACGATTGCTTATGTGCCTCCTGAACTGCGAACCTCGTCTCCCAGAATCTCAGGTATGATGCAAAGAAAGCCCACCTAAGTCGTGAAATGTCTACCACAGAATAGTTTGCCCAGGTGTGGGTTGTTGCATGGGCCAAAACAAAAAAAGAGGCACCATGTTCAGCGCAAGACTTAAAGGGCGTCATCTCTATCTACGAATGGGGGGTGTCAACTGCTACTGAGAACCTGCCACCGCCCGGCCCCATTGTAGACGACCCTGGTTTCACTTACGCTGAAAATAATCAAGAAATTCAGTGTAATACTCCACTGTGTCGTGTTACGTGATCAGTTGCATCCGGAGTGCTCACCTCTTTTTGACGATACGCAGGCGAAAGTAAACACCGTGTGCCAACCGGAAAAAATGCAATATGCTAACGGAAGTGTATGAATGATGACTACTCCCGGAAGCTTTCAAGACAGTTGGTACGCGGCCTCAGAGACAAAATCACGCTCACGGTTGATGGATACAAAAGCACTGGAAGCTTAAAACAGTGGTTGAACAGAAGAACCGCAAGTACGAGTTTCGCCTGGAACAAAGAAAGTCTTATTTTACAACCAAAACCCCAGGGTTTTGCTGCCGATCGGTAAAAGCGCAGGAAAATGTCCTGTGCAATATTTTCTATGTGGTTAATTTTGAGTTGCGACACCGACTTTTTGGTCGCTTTGTACATTTCATGGCGAAACTGGATCATTTGCATGTCATTAATGCATCTTCAGAAACAAAACCATCGTCACTAATATTCCTCTGTGAATCACTACTGTGGGATACTATAGGATGGGAAAACTTAACGATAGCCTTATGGGTTTGACCGCCAGGTTCTATTGGCAACAGTTCAACATACCTGCATCAGCGTTGTCAACGTCATCTGGAGTGTTGCTTTGCATTCGGGGGAGTTTCAAGCCCCTTAAAAATGGCCTCTGTGAAGCAGTCACGAAATTTGCCATCGTTTCTTTGAGTTCGAATGCCTCTCATAACATTGAGTATGTTATGAGAGGAATTCGAACTGAAAGAAAATTTTTTAAATTGACACTAAGCTTTACAGACAGACTTCAGTTTTTCGAGGCAGCGAATTTAGAATTAAGGTGATCAACTCAACATTCACTCGCACGCTTGCAACCTTGCAAAACGAATGCGATTGCTATATGCTGAATAAATTTTTCAAAACAAATCAATTTGACGACAAAAACAACAAAATAGAAATGAAATATATATAAATTATTTTCAGCAAGATTTAAATGTTGATCTTTAGCTCTTAGGTGTTAACGTTATTAACTGCGACCGCGTCATCATGTTTAACCTTTGACCTCCGAATTCCGACTTAAAGGTCAAGCGAACAAATGTAGCAGGCCTTAACAGTAGTTTTCGAGAAGTCATTTGAAAAAAGTTTAATGCGAAATTTCAGTATGAAACTAATGATGCATAGCTTATCATGTCATACCAATTATGAAATTGCACCTGTTATTCAAAATATAACTTTGAAAAACGTACTGCAAGATTTTTCGAATGTTTTTGTAAAATTTATGAGTGGCAATCATTGCTTTGGCCTGCACTCCTGATATCTTCAAAATCTCTTTCGCTGATAAAATAATATTTTGCTTTAATACGTTGATCAATTCTTGTTAATTTTGCAATCATTCCCTAATTGCAGAATAAACATAGCGCCATGTACTTTGATTGAGTTAGATAAATGCTATATAATTTAAAAGACACATTTAAAGACATTTTTTCTTTCACAAAGCAGTAATGCTCGGTCAAAAGAAAACTGTATGGAACTGAAAATTTGAAGTTTTTATAAAATACAGCATCTGATTCGGAGGCACACTGCAAGCAGACACACAATACCATACAGTAGATCATGATGGAAAAATTGTTTCAAACAGCATATGATTCGTACTGTAACTATGTCGACTATAAGAATACAGCACACAGATATTGCCAAGACCTCTTATTGACTAACAAAACCTATTGTAACGTGAGTGAACGTAGCATGTGATGTTCCGTTTTTACAACAGGCGAAAACACCTAGCTTTGTGCAGGTTTCATATTACCCAATAGGGACTGCGTACGTGTTTCTTTTTTCTGTGTACTTGTGTGCACTTTCGTGATGGCTGAAAAGATACTGCAAGATGACTTACAAATGATTAGCTATTTTTATTCATGCATACAATGACATATCAACACTTACCTAAGCTTATTATCACATTAACTACAGTACGAGGCTTTCATTTAACCATGTGCCAATCTGTTCACATGATGGCTATGGTTTCTCGTCAAAACTATACGTGTTTAGACGCAAACAACCTGGTTTAGATACAGCTTTTATGGAACAGTATGGCAACAGCAATTTCCATTCGAAATTTGTAACGCGTCCACTTGCATAAGAACTATTTTTGTCAACTTTTATTGCAGTTTGAATGTATTGTCAAAGTGTACTGTTAAGAAATAACGCAAGCACTCTGGTTGCGAAACAGGCGGAATAATTGAGTTTGAAAATCTGTCAGTATGTGCTACTCCTACAGATAATTTCTGGATTCGAGCTTGATAGAGATAATACGACTTAAAAATTTTCTCAGTTGAAGCAAACTGGAAAACGTAAGAGCATACCCTACATAGTTGCCATTTTTGAGATGTTGTTTTGATGATATGATCTCATATGAGGAAGACAGGGTGCCCTTGGCAAAACTTTATGCTGAAGATAAAAATAAGCTGACTTTATACAGCACAAGCATGTGTTTTCAATCTTTGTGTCATATATTTTTTAATTTATTTTGAAAGTGTTTACTGCTTTTGATTGTATTTTTTGCTTGCGTTCCAGTATTATCGAAAGAATAAAAGGTTATTCAACTTACTGGTCTGTTAGTTGCAGAACGTTAGGCCTCCACTTTGGCTCAGCTGTTTCCAATCGCTATCAAATTAATACTATAAAGCAGTGACGCAGCCAAGAATTTTGTTCGGGAGGGTCCAGTCAATGACGTTGTCAGTCATTGACGTCGTCTTGAGTCCGACTGTTCCTTACTTTTATTTTCTAATCTTAGCAAGTTTGTTTCGATGAGGGGCATGACCTCTTCGGCCTCATTCTGGCTGCGCCACTACTATAGGGAAGAATGGAACCAATTAAAGTACAGTATAATGCAGTGCCAAAATGTAAAAAAAACAACGTGTCCGCAGTCATTAGACAAGAACTGATGTGAAATGTCACAGCCCCATATTTTCTGTGACGAAATAGGTAGTGGTCTCGTGATGTGGACAACTGGAAAGAAAAGAAAAAGCGAGAATTGAAGCATACAGAACGGAAAAAGCAATCAATTAATTAGGCTCAGACGTCAGATAGTCCATCGTGAAAAATACAGTATAAGCTAAAGCTGTGGAGGATCCAGAGGGATCAATGAGAAGTAAATTCCCAGCCAAACACGACTACCTCTGCATTGGACCACCTTATTAGTAATAGCACCCAGTTTCGTAGCGAGCCCAAAAGTTTGGGGGTGGCCAAAATTTTTAATTTTAGGCGAATAACACTATTTTGTTTGGAAAAACGGCTCTCACAGTACAAAATGACTATATGTTCTAAAAATTTGGTGGGGAGGCATAACCCATTTGCCCTCCCTGGTTACGCCTATGATAGCACCCCTACTCTTGGCTTTTCATTTTCACAGTACTGTGCGTCACATGCGAATGAGAGCAGTATTTGCAAAGGAAAAAAAAGAGAACAGGAAAAGAAAAACGAGTAAAAAGAAGAAATGTTTTCAGGGAAAAAGAGATTAAATCTGTGCCCACAGGGTAAGTCCAATCTACACTGAGGAGTTGCTAGGAGCACTAGTACCACGCCTAGTGATTTTTCACTAGATCTAGTGATTGTTAGGCTCATCTAGTGATGGAGTGATTTTTCACTGCATTCTTGTGATTTTTTCAAAGTATGTGTTTCAAGAAAATCGGTTGTCTTTTTTCTAACTTTTCAACTTTTCTGCCCTTGTTTTAAGATTTTCAGCCTTTTTTAATTCGCGAACAATTGATTATGTGAATTAGTGCTTAAAGATTTGCACCAACACAACGAAAAAGTGTTTCTAATTTGAGTTTCTCATTGTTTGCACCTCCGTGCTGTTTAGTGTTAATTGCTGCAATATTGGCCATGGCAGTATTTTCATTTCATGGTAGGAACACTACAGTGAAAATAGTCAATTACCTGTTAGGTTGATTGCTCTAAATACTCGCGAGTGTTTTCATTTTCTGCTCTTGACAAGCTTAAATATTTTATTGTTAGCATGAGAACTTGCAAATGATGTACAGGTTTTGGGCAACAAACTAAATAGATACAGTACATCATTTCAAGCATAATTGCAATTTCAATGCAAAAATTATAAATCTAGTGATTTTTTTCAGATCTAGTGAATTTTTTTGTGAATCTAGGCTAGTGCTTTGGCCAAGAAGCCTGTGGCAGCACTAGCCAGGAGTAGCCGCGCACGATTCTTTGTTTGGCTTGTTGCGTCGGGTAATTCCGCGCTCGTGCACGGCTCGGCACGGCAACTCATGGGCGCAACAAAACAAAGAATCGTGCGCGGCTACTCCTGGCAACTCCTCGGCGTAGATTGGCCTTTTTGCTAAAATTCGCTCAAGGAAAGAATGGATGACGGTTTCTGCACTTTAGTTCCTTTTTGTAACTGAATTTTTCCGAAAGTAATGAAAACAGCCCGTTATGGTATTTGTAGACATTGAGGTATAACCACCACTTTGTTAAAAAACCTTCAAATTTGGTCATACGTTTTGCCGGATTCTTTTTGGACTATCCCCACAGACGCCAGTTTTGCACATGCCACTTATCTAAAGTGCACTACCATATGCTGTTAAACTCCAATCCGCTTTGTACGCAAATCACTTTCAGCACGAAACTTGGCGAACCGAACAAACAGCATTATGAAGTAGAAAAACGTGTGGTGTTTGTGATCGTAGTACGAATAGAGTCAAGCGAAAGAGTGGTAGTGGTTTTGAAAAATTTGAAACCCGGTTGTTTATCACGAACGCAACCTAGCGACTTGTCACACTGACCCGCTTTTTGACGAGACGCAACTCTAACGTTTTTCTTCTTTTCAAAAATCTGTAGAGGAAATGTGCAGCCTACGTTTCAAAATTCCAACGGATCATTCATTTTTCTCTTTTCTGTGGTCACATTTACGAAGTGTTTTGAAGATGTTTTCAACCAGCTTATGAATCTAATTTATGCTGCGCAAATCATGCTGTGTTCAGTAGGGTAGCCAGCCCAAAAGTTGTGGGGAGCCAAAAAAAACGGGGGGCAAAATGTTTGATTTTGGGCGAATAACACTATTTTGTTTGGGATACCGCCCCTCAAAGCACAAAATGACTATATGTTCTAGAAATGTGAGGGGGCATGGCCCCTAGGCCCCCCTGGCTGCGCCTCTGGCTGAGTTTGACGACATGCAAACAAGATAGCGTCACAATGGTATGTGTGATACATCGCTCGAATTACGTCCGGTTTCGGTTCGATAAGCCGGAGGAACATAAAAAAATGTAGACACTTGTGCTTTAGCTATATTCATGGCGCTATCGCGACGGAGCCATGTTCCAGAATTTGACAGCTAATAACGACCTGGCCACTAACAAACAAGTCAAGAAACTGAACTAATAATCGGGCCATGCTTGAACTCAAAACGTGGTCACGAATGCATGGCCCACCTGTTTCTCGTTTACGTTACACATCTGCAGTACTAACTGGTATCCAAAGTTTGTCACACTGCTTAAATAAAATGTTGTTTGGTGACTTGAGCTGAGCTCGACTTTACGGGTAAGCCCATGATTTCTTCAGCACTCGGAAGATGCACTGAACTGAATGCACAGCTACTGTACTAAGTAGCTGGCAGGGAGTTACACCGAAATACGTCTTATAACTTGGAAACCCTGGCGCTGCGTTGGTACACTGATGTTTTGCGTACTGTTCGTATAGTGATCTTTGCATCACCCAAACCTAGGCTACTATATGCCCATGGTGCAAAACGGCGCTGATGGGCATGGGTGTCCGCAGATATTTTTCCAGGTGGGCAAGGTCGACATGACCTTACCTTATCTTATCTTTTTCAGATTGCTGACGAAACAATGTAAATAGATGTTCACAAAACGTTTCATCCTTTCTGCAGTCTGCACCACATAGAAAATGTCCCAGGTTATGGCAACAGTCCCAAAAAATGCGCTTCGTTGCAGTAGCGTAACCAGCTTGAAAATTTTTTGCGGGCTAAATATTTTGAAATCAAAGCAACAGTATCTGGTTTTGGGACACCGCGTCTCGAAGCACAAAACCACAAGATATGATGGAAAGTAATGAGAACATGGCCTCTTTTCTTCTCCCCTAGCTAAGCCTGAGCTTCGTTGGCAGCAATAGCGAGGTCCATTACAGTAATGTACACAATATCCTGAGGTTGCCATACGACCGGAATTTCCCGGACATGTCCACAATTTCGGTTTCTAAATTTGTGTCCGGAAATAATTTCAAAGAATGCTCTAATTTCGGGAATTTTGACAGGTTCAGATGATATTATCATTCGATCTTTCGACCTCTGAAAACTATATATAGTCGGAAGTAGGTGAGAGAATCATGCCTTTTTGTATTGTATCGTTTTTAGCCTATTGTGTAATAAAATCTGTGGCACTGTTTTGCGGTGGATGGGAGTTGTAAGGACATACTGAAAAATGCTGTATGGCGCTTGTTTGTTGTCGCAAAAAGTAGCGATTGAGAAATTCAGGAATTTTGCCATTTCAGATATGTTAGCCCTCCAAGAGAATATCCGCAGATTTTCCAAGCAGGATGCTTCTTTTCAACCACGCATTATCATGCTTTTTAAATAAATCAAAATTATGACTTTATTTTGCCTACCAAAACTTGTCAGCAGCACTTGGAAACAAATGCAGCAAACGTCTGGGATCTCGTCCAAACCGATCAATCAGGGGTGGATATTAGGGGACGCGAATGAAGCGGTAGCCTCAGACCCCATTTCTTTAGAGGTGCTGCGGAGGGTACGCGACTTTTCGGTCTGGCCGATTCGGTCAGGCCGACTGGGTCTGGAATGTTTCGACCAAGCCGTTTCGGTCACGGGACATTTCGGTCTGGGCGTTTCGGTCTGGGCGTTTCGGTCTAGGGACATTTAGGTCACGACATTTCTGTGCATAAACAACTGATTACATTTGTTTTTTTAAATGATTATATCGGCATGCGAAATGTCACGCTAGCTGTTGTTGTACCAACTTGATTAAAGTATGTTTGCTTCAAAAAGTTAACATGAAAATCATATGTTGATGCTGATTAACTGTTGGATCTTGGATGATGTTCGTAGATTTTTGAAATAAAACCTTTCGTTGAGTTAAGTACGTTTGCAATAAAAAGGTAACATTTAAGATTTCTACAATATTTCATAGTCTGATCGCAATGTCTCGAGACCGAAACGACCAAGACCGAAAAGTCCCGTGACCGAAACTGCTCTGATCGAAACGGCCAGACCGAAACAACCAGAACGAAAAATCCGGTTCCGGCTGCGGGGCCCCCCTTCGAGAGTTTCGCACTTAGGTTTTACATTTTCTTGTAAAAAAGCTTATGAACCACTCTATAGCTGTTTTTTCGCTTAGACATTTCGGTCAATTTTTTGCTGAGACAATTTGGCCAGTGAGACATTTCGGTCATTTGTCTCACAATGGTATTAAAACTTGCCGCAACAGTGCTCATCAGCCTATTTTGTCAGACATTCTGACAGTGGCGATTCTAAGGAGGGCCTGGGTAGGCCATGGACCCCCAGAATTTTGCTTGGCCCCCTGTTTGACCCCCACTTTTTTCATAATTTCCCCTTTCAAAATCGTTTGGTTGACATATACAGTAGGAAACTTTCGGCAAACAATATTTTAAACGATAATTTAGAAACCCTCCAGCCTGCATTCAATATTTCCCAAATGCATGATAAGCTGTGTTGTTGTTTTTGACGGCGAGGTATCAAGAGTTGTTTATGACGACACACACCAGTAGTTGCTCGGGTCCCGCGGGAAATTTGGTCGGACAGCGGTCGTGGTGTTGAAAAATTAATTTCGAAACTAAGAAAAGTCGCTGGGAAGATTGATCTTTCGTGCGTTTCAGTGTATGAGATGGAACTGAAATATATTACTGTATATTACTGTCCCAGTAGCAAAAAGTCTGTGAAAGCATTAAGAATTGGTTTCAGTTTATTTATGCGAATTAATGTTGGCTGCAGTATTGCGTTCTGCTGCCTTGTTTACAGCATATATCACTTCGAAACATCTTACGTAAGTGGTTTCTGACTACACTTTTAAATCTACCCACACATATCCTGCAACCTCATAGAATTTCTTACGGGTTTTCTGTAATGATTCAGAAGCAATGGCTTCGCGTATTTCAGCTCTTTGCCTCAGAGGTCAAACATTTCTATGAGAAAAACACTTGAAAGGATTCGCAAATCATATTCATTCAGTGAAGATGATTTAAAACATGAAAAACTTTGGCAAAGAATTTGCTGCGGAAGGAGTCGAAGCTGCCTATATCGCTCGAACAGTTTTTTCATTTAAAATTATAGCCTACTGAAAAAGCTGCTTTTGATTGTTATTGGTAGCTGTAACTCTTCCCGCTACAAACGCTTCATGCGAGAGAAATTTTTCAAAAATGAAATGGTGAAAACGATTCCCAGAAATTCCATGACCAGTGAAAATTGGGTAACATTGATTGATCCACTTTCAGTTGAAAAGTACGAGCTGAAAAAGAGATTTAGATGATTTCGTTGATGAATTTGACAGTCGACATGACAATCGAAGGATTAAGTTACATTGAGGTGATGATGACATAAATTCTAACGTAGACTCTGCAAGGATCTGTATGAGAATTATCTGAATCTGTTTAGGTGTAGAGTTAATGCGTTCAACGCAAGATTGAAAAGTCAGCTTTTGAGGATCAGAGGAAAACTCAGTGTGAATATTAAGATGAACAACTTTGTTGGGAATATTCTGCAAAATAAGTTTTACCTACTGTTAGCCTACATCTTACTATCAGATACACGCCCTAAACGCCGTTGCACACCTATCTGCGGCGCTGCTTTGCTACTTTAGGTGCCACTGGTGCCGAAACCTCGCTGCTGTTAACTGCATACTGCATTGGATAATCCTCACCCTATCCACGCTGCAGATGGACATTACACTCGTAATAGTAGTTGCGTAACATTGTTGTGGTCACACCACAATCACAAAATGCCCATAAGCTACCACCAAAACGGATTAGTCAGTAGTCACCAATCCGTTGGCAGATGGCTTATGTTTATGTGTTTTGTAGTAAGAATTTTTGACGGAACTAGTTGGTTATCAACAGCCTACTTGACTCTGTATCAAGATGGAATTCTTTCATGTGAATTGTATTCACTTTCAAGGAGCTGTTTTCATTCATGTGGGGCAGGCGCAGTTGTGTACGGGAAATGGGGTTTCGTTTTACATGTGTAGTACTGTGGAAGTTGCATGGTTAGCACAGAATATTCGACATAGCCAGTGCCGGATTAAGGTAGCGCGGGGCCTGTAGCATATCAAAAGCGCGGGGTCCCAAGTTAACAAATGTTAAATCATAATTTTGTGGGCACCCATACGAGTACCATGAGGCATATTGAATTCCGAAAATCTTGGTCCTAAATAGCAAATGGTAGACATTATGGACATCTCTTTTTTACCAAATACGTATATACGTATCTTTTTACCAAGAAGGGATACATTACTGTACAACTCACAAGTAAAGTACAGAGACAGTAATTAATGCTTCCAGACTCATCAAAATTTTTGATCATTGCTCTATCTACAGACAGTGTAGTCTCAATATGTGTCGAAGTCACTAGCGTACGGAGGGGGGCACTGTGCCATGGCCACCCCCTCAGACCCTAAAAATAAAAAAATGTAAAAACAGAATTGTCTAAAACTTGCTTCCAGAATGCACAAAACTGCGTATATTAGGTGTAATTTCGCAAAATTTTTCCGGGGGCATGCCCTCGGATCCCCCTAGAATGGTCGTGCCTTCGGCAATTCACCTAAAGTTGATTTGTGACGTCACACGATTGTGACGAAACTTGGCCCCCCTCTCGGAAATTTTCTGCGTACGCCATTGCTCGAAGTTGATTGTCAAACGCAGCGAACTCACTGCTTAAGATAGTATTTTTAAGGTTTTGCCATAGCGAATTTGTTGATGATACTGGTAGTTTCTATTTCACGTGGAAGTTCATGCTCTATACTCTTTAGAATCAGGCTGTTCAGCTTGTTTTGTCCAATGGAGCTCCTTTGTTCGTTCCACCATCTTAATTTTAGAAAAATATTGTTCTCCTCTACGGTTGGTCACTATGGGAGATAAATAAGTGCGCAAATCATTGCCCACATTTGTAAAAGATAAATAATAATCGGGGGCGGGTATCAGGGGAGGCGAACGAGGCGGTCNCCCCGCACATCCTTTTTCNGAGATGCCGTGAGGGCCCCCTATTGAGAGTTTCGCACTTAGTTTTTGTATGGTTTTGTCAAATAGTTTACTAATCACTCTTGATCCACGTTTAATAAGCTCTGAAGCAAGTCACATGTTTGTCAAAATAAAGTAAAATTTTTGTGCAAATATGCCGAATGGGGCCTCTCAACAATTTGAATGTGTAGACAAAGAACAATTTAAAACCAAATGACTTCAAACAATTTACCATGTGAAATGTACTTTCACGCAGAAGCAAATTACCAGACAAAATGAAAAATGATCTTGTTTTCAACGAATAAAGTTTCTGTATACTGTGACTGATGAAAGGCTAACAAATCTGGCAATGATATCCATTGAAAGCCAAACTGCTAAATCATTGGATATGACTGAGTTGACAAAAACGTTTGCAGTTTTGAAATCTAGGAAAAAGTCATTTTCCTAGCTTGAAACATAGCAAATGCTTAAGTCTGTCTGCTTTATACGTTGCGTTGATACTGTAAAAATGATTTAATAAACATTTGTTAAATTAAATCGATGTTTTTGTTTACATAAATACTATGTGTTAAATGCAATGCATTGTATATTGGGAATGGGGGCCCCACCGTCCCAGGGGGGCTCGGGGGACAACCACCTAGCACTGGTCCTGGATACCGGAACAGCAGAAGGGCAAGGAAAGATGTGAAAAGTTGTGGAGTCTAGCAGAACCGTCGCCAGAAAGTTTTCAATAGAGGGCTTTGCAGTTCTACGGGGGGGCTTTGCGTTGGTGCGGGGGGGGCTTGACATTATAAAATTAACTAAAATTCTACTTATTTATAGTGTTTCACGTTTCAATTTGGGGGGCTTGAAGCTTTGTTTGGGGGGGCTTAGCCCACCAAAGCCCCCCGTGGCGACGGGACTGGACTCTAGTTGTACTAAAAATAAATGACCCAAGTGTATGGGGTTATTTATGTTGTACTGAATGTGAACATCTGTTTTTTGCGATGTTGCGTATGACGTCTTTGAAGCTCAAACTGTTGCCTGTTTACGTTTCTATCGCAGAATCGCGTACAGCTGTACACATCAGAGGCGACAGTTAGTTTGGCAATTTGGCATGTTCTGCTGTTATAATTTTGGTTAAAAAATATTCGTCATAAAATTTGCTGATTTTTGTATTACCATAACGCTGTGATAACCGTGTTTGAAGTTGATTTCGGAATAGTATGAAATTAGGCTTGCTGACGTCCGTCTTTGTGAAAAGCATTTTTCACCCCCGTTAACCCGTTTTACATGGGCACTGACTGAGGGCAATGACAAGCTGTACTCCACGTCCGGGCGTTTCCACACAAGCAGAAATACGAATTCAAGGAAATTGAAAATAGTTGGAAAAAAGGTTTTGGGGATCGTTCAAAGTAGTCGAAATTCTTCTTCTTGGGAGAAAAAAATGTATACCGATGGTTCGGGTGAAAATCTAGCGAATATTTTATTCGCGAATATTTTACTGTAATTCCGATACACCTACGTCAAGCCATGTAGGCTACATCTACACAACTAGAAACTGTATACCTGCGTCAACCTGACAATCTTGTCTTGATATCCATGTATCAAACTGAGATTCTTTCTAATGTAGACTAGGATACGCTTTAAGAGCTGCAATTTATCCCACAGCTGCCTCTGTCACATAAGCGTAACAAACCTGGAATTTCAATAAAGGCACATAATTTTTGGCCATCGCACACATTTTTTTCTGCAGGAAAGGCATTTTTTTCAGTGTTTGCTCTAATTCAATGTTGCTCGAACGTGTATTCACTACTAACGTTGACGTGAAGACAAAGCTGTTTACAATTTAACAAGGCAGTAGTCCACACAGGCGTAGCCAGGGTAGGCCAAAGGGGCCACGCCCCCAAACTTTTTAGAAAATATGGTCATTTTGTTTTTGAGAGGCGCCTTTCTAAACAAAATAGTGTTATTCGCCTAAAATCAAACATTTTGGCCAAAAAAAATTTTGTACCCTCCAAATTTTTGGGCTGGCTACGCCACTGGTAGTCCATAGCTTAAAATAGACATTTACCAAGTGTATAAAAAACTGTGTGGCACAAACGATAGGGACTTAATCAAAATGAAACTGCGTATGATGAAAAAGAAAAGTTTATGTTTGTTTCCAAAGTATTGTGTGTGAAAACGATCTTCATGTGCTGTAACAATGCTGTCATCTTTTTCGCGATGGTGGGGACCGCGCAGGCTACTGACAGCCTAACCGTAGCTTTAGCTCTGTGGCCTCAGTTCTGCCACGACGTGTGACTCCACTGCATCATTGAAATCACCTGTTTTTGCTGTTACACTGTGGAGAGAGTAATAATTTGACAACCCAAAGTACAATAAAATATATATATAGAATCGAAAGTAACATTATGAATCATGTCATATACGTTCAGTGAACCTGATAGGTTAATTCCAAGAGATAAAGTCATAAGGTTTTGTATAAAATTTGTAGGTTCTTTTCTTTGTTATTGTTGTCAAATCCACCATTGCATTGAAAGTATTCTTGTCCAATCAGAGACAAGATACTGCCGCTGACACGTGATATAAGCAAGATGGCACCAAGTATAAAAACATTCGGTGGGTGGACGCCGAATCGCACGTATGTACGTAGGGACGTTGTCGCGAAAAGGTGAGTTGTGTTGTATGCGGGCGTTAGCTGGTTAGCCGGTGTTGCTGTTCTTAAGAAATGGTTGAATATAATCTGCTTAGTGTTACAAATTCATTCTTAGTGGTTTATGCAGAGTCTGGCTAACTGCAGTAGGCAAGTAATGCTCTTCACTGCAGCACAAATCACCCGCACCAATGTCTTTGTGCAGGCCTAGTCCAGGCTGCTATTCTGTCGCGGTTTAGGCCTAGGCTGCTTTGCCGAGTATCTGTCTCTGCTCGGTGAAACGCACCATGGTAAAAAATAATTCAAAATTGCAACCTAGCTTGCTGTCATATTTCCACTGGATGGTTGTATAAATAACCAACCACCACCTGGAAATTTTTTTTGAACAAAACAGTGCTTCATTTTCTGCAGTCAAGTAGCTTTGGCTAAGCAAGATTACAAACACTTTTTGTTACTTTAATTCTTTGAAAAATTTGGTAAACTGTACCCTACAAATCCCTTAAGGCTTATGTGAATTGAATCAATTGATAAATATATGGAAATGTTTGGAAAGATTATGCTTGGAGCATCTGGGAAATAAAAATTGTTTGCAAGTCTTTTTGCTGCACATTTAGATGATTTACTAGGGCAGTAGTTAACAGTTATTTATATGCACTGCAGTTAGAAAAATGAAAATATTTATATGAAACTAAACAATATTATTTCTAAACAAGTTTAATTTGTTTTCATGGTGGTTTAAGACTGCAGTGAATAAAAAACAAAAAAATATATTTAAAGATTTCACATGCAAATCTGCAATATTGCTACACGTAACAAAGCACGTAGTTTTTTGGTTACTTGTTTGTTGTGAATGGCTTGTGCCACATTGTTAAAAAAGGTGGAAAAGATTGATACTTCAAATCTACAGATTTTTTATGGTAGTAAGTAATATGAAGTAAATGAGTTAACACAAGCAAAACAACAGCACATGATGACGGACAAAAACACAAGCAAAACAACAGCACATGATGACGGACAAACAAAAGACGTTGAATATTCCATGCTATAAAACATCAATCATAACAAAAATGGGAAATAAATCAGCACATGAAGGCCTAAAATATACAGATCAAGGAGGTACATACTGCATTTATGGGTGAGAGCGTGAGAAGCAATGCAGGTTTGCAGCATCCATGATAGTATAATGAGGATGTGCAAATCTGAGCTCTGTTGCATGTAGTTTATGACAGGCATACAGTATGGCTCCTTGATATTTTTGGCTATCTTTTCTGCCAGCCTTTTGTTATCCTTGGTGCATTCTGGTGGGATCACACCATTTGTTGTGAATATGGGAGGATTGAATGATTGATCATGATCACTTAGTTTACAAAGTCAGCGACTGCTTAGTTGCATCAATGTCTTTTTCATGATCCTAGGCCTGTGAAACAGATAGGCTGGAGTAGGACTAACCTAGGATAGGACAATGCATCAAAAGTAGCAAAAGAAAGCAAGGGTACACAACTGTTAAGTTGTATGTTATATACAACATTCATTTTCATAAGTTGAGTTGCAAGTTGATTTTATTTGGCGATAATTAATATTCAGCTAGAAAAAACACAAATTAGTGCAAGGACACCATAACACATATGATAGTGGGCTTAGGATAGGTGATCTGTTCCAAAGCCCTTAAACAGAATCTTGAATTAAACTTTCCTGTTCCATGTTATTATGTAATGTGAAGATTAAAAGTAATGTGTTTCAAACGCAAAAGCCTCATGCAAAAACAGTGGAAAGAGTTGAGCACTTGCTAGGCATACAACACAAACAGAATTGTGTGTCAGAAAAAGCTAGCTAAATTTTTAAAATGAGTTGCTAAGACATGGAAATTTTCAACAAGTTTTAATTTATGTAAAGTTCTTTGGTAATGTTGCAATAGGGCAATGAAACAGTTCTTACCATGTTTTGACTTTTGTGCTAATGGTAGTTGCACTCACTTTTTTGACCAGAGTCATGAGCATAAACTGAAACTCGCAAGAGGCACATTTCCAACATCACTCTGCTGCTGTTGTATGCCATCACATGAATAGTAACTAAAAATCAGTGCATAACTATTTTTCTGCATATGCTTTTGAAGTTGAAAAAGTCTAATTCAGTATATGGGAAGGTCAGCATACAGTAGAACTCCGATTATCCGAACGCCTATTATCCGAAACGCTTATTATCCGAACACGACTTTAACAAAAGAAATTAGAACCTGACAAGAAGC
>JGI24158J21664_10002951_pt1 | contig 21069 bp, 16 predicted proteins | sample Ectturendosymbi3_FD_21664 | JGI IMG/M metagenome (IMG submission 21664) | reverse complement strand
TCTTGTGTAAGTACATCAAAAGAAAAACCAAATACAACAAAGGAGTCACTCGAACTGACGATTGTCTAGTCACTTGCCACTCGACTACGGTGACAGTAGTCGGATTTCTCCAACTCAGTTTTATATCTGGCAGAAAACTGGATGCGGGATACGGTACTTCTTGTCCTTTGAAACAGAAAACTGGATATGCTGGTTGTTGAGACACTTCCTAAACTTTTTATGTGAGCTAACTTTCATTGGCCAAAAGATTTTTAACGTATCACCATGAACAAGAAATTGTCCACATCTTTAAACACATGAAACTGACCAACCTAACCTGACTTACATCCAAGTTGTATTAAAATTTTAAGACTTCCTGTGAAGTAGTTTTGCACATTTGAAGGTTTGCTTTGTAAAAAACAATCTGCAATAATCATAATCAAAAATAAACAAACTAACCTCTTATTAAAAAACTGACTCCGGCCAGAGTCTACTCCAACACCCCGGCTCCTGTACACCTCTGGTTTCCATTACCCTGTGACAGTTCAGTCTCAGCTAAATTAATAAATACCCGCCCGCTTGCGATTTAGACCAAGAGACGCATGCGGAGCGGCCAGCTGCAGTGTCTTCAACGATCAGATTACCGGAGAGCAAGCCGACTGTGGAAGTGCATGCCGCGCCCAGTTTCTCTCATGCGGAACAGCAGCTCCGACCTGCTGCTCCGACGGCGCCAATTGTGATAACTGGCGATCCGCGCTTCCCGGTTCTTTACCCTGGACCATCAGGTTCTGTGTTACCGTACCCGTTGCCTGGACAAGGTGAGATTTGCCGCTGTAAGCTCGGTTTTGCACCTGTACGCCGTGTTTAAAAATTAAAAAAATGAGAATTAATTTCTTATAAATGGCGATTTACGTGAAACATCGTCCCCAGGCACTCGCTTTCTGTGTGTATGTACGTGCTATGTCTTGATTCTGTAAGTGTTATCTACTTCGTTAACCGACAAGCTAAAGACCACTAGTCAGGCTGAACAAGCAGTAATTTTTTATTGTACGTGCGCACAAAAAGGCAACAATTTCACGTCAACAAAAAGCAGCAACAACAAAATCGATTATTTCGAATTTTACTTTTCCCCGAAAGTTGTTAACTTCTGGTCGTGCTTTAACTCCACGGTTTCCTGCGTTTCAACGCGACATTCGTGTGGCCGCAGCCAAACGATTCTCAACCCAATATTTTGAAATCTTACGCGAGCAGTGCATTTCCGCGTGATATGGGTTGTCGTCATCAACCCGCATTTTTCACATTTGCATGGAAGGTTGGCGCAGTGCAGCGCGGAGCTTCATTTTGGCTTTCGTTTTAGAACAGCAGCCATAATCTGATGTTTGACTTCATTTCTTTGTAAGTTATTTCCAAGTATTAACAGGACTTGACCAGAATTTTAAATGTCGTCAATCGCTGTATTACAGATGGCAACGTAAACTTTCCTGTCTACCATTACGCCGTAGTCATGCCGCCCACAGCGTCAGACTCTAACAACACAGCGGCTGTTGTAGCACAGCAGCCGCTGATGTTGATTCCCAGTCACGATTTGTCATCTGTGTACGGTCAGAGGCTTGTTGTGCCGTCAAACCGAGCCCCTTTCGTACCGATGGTGCTGCCGCAACCCCTGCAAATGCCGGTCGCTGCCACCGCCGAACCTCCCCTGATCGAGGTAAGTGTTGCAGTTTGAAATTTCGCGCGAAATAGTTGGACCTTCCGCCGCTTTTCAGGTTTTCGAAAGTCAAACTATGATAATAGAAGCATGCTAGCTCAAAACGCAATCCGATTCGCGAAGCCAGGTCTGCACTTACCTCGGTTGTCTTATCAGCGTTTGAGTTCCTGTGTGCGGCCGCTAACCGACACTGGCGTGATGCGCTTGGTGTCTCGTTGACGTTTGCTGTCAACATTTTTTGCGACAGCGTTGACGCGCTAGACTCGTGTCTCGTGCGAAAGCATCGTTTGAGTGTCAGGCAGAACTTACCATGTCCATCGTCGTTTCTAGTCTTTAGTTTGGTACTGCATGCAAAGCTCTGTTCGTGCAAACTAATTTTGCATCCAGTGCTGTGGCGCAGACGGCACTCGCGTGTCCTTCCGATATTTTTATCCAAACGCTGGTGTTTGTTTAAAGCCGCGGCAAGTCCTCGTTGCGGCTCCTGCCGCTCCTCCCTCCAACCGCAACCTCTCGGTCACCCCACAAGCTGATTCACCTCCACACACAAAAGTTGAAGCAAGCAACCGGGACGATCCGTACCCTCAGGTTGTAGCATCTTGTGTCCTGTTGCATTTTGTTTAATCGATGTAGCCCAGCAGTTGTCTCTTGTTCCATGAGCAAAACTATGCCTGACAAGTTTTCAATATTTTTTACGAAACCAAATTCTGACCATTGGCAGGTTGATGACGTCAAGGCTGCTCCTGCACCGACGGAAAAGCGCGAACCGGTCATCTATCAATGGCACCAGCTCCTCCCTTTCTTGGGTCAGGTTCAACCAAGCGACATTTCCGCCCCCCACCATAGTCACGCGTCCTCATCTTCTCCCACTCCATCAAGAAACGAGACGATGCGTGGCAGTGATGTGACGCCAAGAGCGACCGCCTCCGGCGGGATCGGGTACAGTGCAAAGCAAGTGTAAATATTAAGTGACTGCTGTCGGTTCTGGTTATGTTAAGAAAGCAGTCGACGTTAACCATTTATAAATCTTGGCCTACTTTTCGACTGTCCTGCAATTTTTTGTATGCTGCATTTTTCTTTTTACCAAAAAAATTGCTTTCGTATATTTTTCCATCGCCATCGGATGTTGCGTTTGGTTTTCCACACAAGCACAGCTTGTCGAATTTAAATTGTAATTTTTATGACAGATTCATCCTTATTCGGGGAGTAGTTGAAATTTTCTTTTGCATTCAAGAAAAAATGGCTGACCGTATAACATTTGTCATTGATATTAGCTGATGTTCAAAACGCTGTGGGAAGTACTGGTTAATACGTGATCTAAATCAAGGCTGGTCATCAGCCGACCTCGTGTTGGTGTCACGAAGCTTTGATCCGCGGACAACCCCAAACCCTGACCAGAGTGAACTGTTTTGCATGAAATATCTTAGGAACAGGGATTTAGAATTTGCGGCTGCAGCACTTTTGCAGTATTAACGGTCGCGACAAAAGGCCGATCGACCAAACTACAAAAACGATAGTGGCGACACTGTAGGTTAAACTATGTGCTCTGTTGGTGAAGTCACAAAAGCGGAAACGGTGCCGTCTGCAGATTGAAATATATGTCTTCATACCTTCTTTTTGCCCCTGGCATAGCATGCTTTTGTCGCAACCAGCTTTTATGCTTGCGCAGATTTAACGCTCAAGAACGTAACGTGGAGCATTCCAGATCTCAGCCAGGAGGCAAAGCCGCAGCACAGAACAATGACGTATCGCAGCCACAGCTACCTCATACACTGCTCACCGACCGTAACCAAACTACACATCACAGAGAAGCAGACGATGAAGTGTGAGTGCGCGCGAATTAGCTCCAAACCTGTGGCTAGCTGTGCTAGTTACACTACGATTGTACCAAGATTTCTGAAATCATTACCAGCAAACTATTGCACGAAAGTGTTGGCTTGATAAGGTAATAGTGTTATGGTTAATTTTCATCGATTTTTGCGCCTTCTGCATGAATTGTCTTTTGGTCGCAGGTTCTACCCTCTTCCTGACTCCCACACGTCATTACACACCAGCGATGAGTATCTGATGTCACCAGGTCCAGCCGCGACCACTTTGCATGTGAGCTTCGATGACGGTGCAGTTTCCACTGGCGCCTTTCTATCATCCGAAGACAGCACTCCGCCAAAGAAGCCTGGCCACTCACCGGAATCGGACGACAAGGAACCAAAAAGCCCAAGAAAGGTAAATAGAAGGCAGGATTCAATTGACGTAAAGAGACATAGGTTTTTGGAAATGACAAAACGGTGCAATTTTTTTGGTTGCGACTTGAATCCCCAAACGGCTTTTGCTTGTCTGGAAACAGTTCAAGCGCATCACGTGGTTTCGTGTTCCGAAACATACGATCGATTGTAGCCTCCCATTAATTTTATTTCAGAAGCACAAGGACCACATCCGGCGACCAATGAACGCATTCATGATCTTCAGCAAGCGACACAGGGGTCTCGTCCACCAGAGGCACCCGAACCAAGACAACCGAACAGTCAGCAAGATCTTGGGAGAATGGTGGTACGCCCTCCCACCAGCCGAAAAACAAAAATACCACGACCTAGCGTTTCAGGTACGTAACTTCTGTGCGAAGCGTGGCAGCAGTCCTCGAGCCAAGTTAAAATACGCAGTGATGTCGCAAACAGATCTGAGGTCGCAATTTTTAAAATCAAAGCGTGTGCAGTGCTCCAGTCAGTGTTTCTGTGGTAACCTTTTCGTCGTCGTGCTGCACCTCGGCGTCGATCCGCACATCAACAACCGAATCTGATCAGGTCAAGGAAGCTCATTTTAAAGCACACCCGGACTGGAAATGGTGCAGCAAAGAAAGGAAAAGATCTGGGAGCACTTCCAGGGTGCGCAAGGTGTCGGAATCTTCAATCGGATCTGTGGAGTCGGCGAAACACAGCCATCCTGCTGGGTCGTCACCAATACCGGACGGTAAGTTCGTTCGAAAAGTGGTGCCGTTTGTGTATTCGTAACGCCTCTGCATCAGGTAACCTTATTTGACGAACGTTGTCACAAGCTTTATTAGAGGTCACACACACCGAGATCACTCTATCGGGATCTCTGTATTATTGCTTATTAGCGCCACTTACATATGAGTGCTGTTCTTACATATTAATGCTGTTCTTCCCATTCGTGGTGAACCGCGCATTCAACAACGCGCCTACCGAGTTGTTACAACACTACTAGTTGACTGCGAGCCCCGTTCAGCGTAATGTGCCTTAAACGTTGCATGTCTTCGCAGGCATTCAGCAGCATTACGCCATGTCTCACTTGTTGCCACATGTTATCAACATTCCGCCGAACACTGTGACGAACAACTCGGTCATTGTCTCTACAGCAACCAGCAGCAGTGCTGCGACCGCCGTGCAGCACAAGCAGTTGATAAAAACACCCGACATTCTTCGCGTGAGTGATGAACAGTTTCTCAGCCGCTACGCGTAGAATAATGACGAGACTAGTGTTAATTTCGTCGCCAACACCGGCCTTTTTTCCAGGCGTGCCAAGATGCTCCGCAGCAGCCTCTTGGCGCTCACTCCGAGGCTCCATCCGCTTTCCCCCTTCCTGCGGCTCCTTCCTCTTTCCCCCTTCCTGCGGCTCCTCCTGCGTCTTTGTCGTGGCAACCCATACCTGCCCAACAACACCGCAGGCAATCGAAAGAGACCGGCGTTGCAATACGATCGCGCACTCCGTCGTCGGAAATTGATTTGAAGTGCAGCGAAAAAGTAAACAATTCTTCAGCTTCAGTTTCGTTATAATCGCCTTTCCACTCCTTTGGGAGTTTCACTAGTGTTCTGCACCCACCCATTAACGTCAAGCACGAGGCTGGACCATATTGCTAGTTTTCGGTATGACCGAGCGGGAATCGAATCCAGCCGAGCAGCTGTGGCGGAGTGTGCTAACCCAGCTGTACTAATTAGCCGGCGCTAATTTTTTTTCACTAGTTTTTAGTAAATTCTTCTTCAGATTAGATTTTTTAGTTTTGTAAACAAATTTTTTTCGAATCGCATTTATAACTGATGGTTGATGCAGGTTGTCACCGACTCCGACCAATCAGAAGACGAACCGGATGGCTCCAGACAGCCGGGTTTTCATCGTCAGAGATTCTTGCCGAAGGACGCTTACGTGCAGGTTATTTATCAATATATTACGCCCTGCTTGCCGGTTCAAGTCAGCGCTAATAGGGTCGCTCACCTTTCTGCGCTTCCGCTTTGCACTGCGTCGTTGTTCGATTAACAGTTCATTCATTAAGAGAAGTTGTAGGTGTCTGTGTGACATCACTTCCTCAAAATGCCGTGATTGTATGTTTACAATAAAGGCAAGTACAGCGACTTAAAACTCCCGTGACTTCTTATCCTCGAAGGCAGGGTTCCCACGCGGTATTGAAAGTATTGAATTCTGAAATCGGTTTTCAAGACTTTGAAAATCTAGTCGATTTGGCCAAAATGTACATGAGGTATTGAGAAAGTATGGAGATTCCAAAATTGAGCAATTTGTTTGTTCAAAATTTCAGTCTTTACCGCTGATGAAAGTTTTGCAGATGTTTTTTGCATTGTGTTCCACGAACAAAAATTTGGAAAAATGAAGACAAGTGATGGTATTAAATTTTTTCCCTTTAAGTATTGAAAAAGTATGGAAAATGGTTTTAGAAACTGTGTGGGAACCCTGGAAGGTCCATGGCTAAGCATTTTGGTTTTTCTTATTGTTCGCTCTGTACTCCTTTCCTTTGCCTTCCATGATATCGTCTTTTATCACGTACCGTGGCCTGGCTGCCTTGCGCAGGAAGTAAGGATTTGAGTCTTCTCGTTCCCTTGTAAGTACAGTTTTCGTTCTGCGATGTACGTTCATGGTTCACGCTTTCCAGGCGAACGGAACGCATACTTACAAGCGCCCTAAGCCGCTAAAGCCGTCGGTCGCAGCCGCTGGGTCTGCCAGCCCACTTGTTGGCAACGCGCTTCACGAACGGAAGGGTTCCAGCCCTTTCCAGCCCACCGGTGAGTGAGCGTTTGTGTTCGACTGCCGCAAATGTAGTTAACACTAGAATGCCCAATGGAGTCAAAATGACTCCTTCGGGTAGTTTGCTTTTGGGTATCTTTTCACCTGCTTGCTTCCAGGGAAAATCCTCCCGTGACTTTTTATCATGCCTAGGGCCTAATAGCCTGTTGGGATGCCGTGCGTTTACGTCAATTTTAAATATGATTTTTAAAAATATTTACCTCATTCTCGGAAGAGTCATTTTGACTCCCTGTATAGAAATGCATAAAAAATGTTTCGTGAACTACAGGCAATGATAGTGTTTTTGTGCTTTGGAACGTAAATTTAATTTGCAAAGCCAATTGTGCTTTTGAAACAGCTTGAAGTCTTTATTGCTGTCAAGTGCCTTTTCAAAAGCTTTATCATTTTCTTATGAGTGGCATAGAATATTTTCTTTTGTTGAGACATATTTTGTCAACAATGCCCTAGTTAGTGAATTATCACCTTTGTTTTGACTTGCTCCCGCGTGGTTCTGATTGCAAGTACAGTCAAATCATAGCTGCCCTTTGGTTTGCAACTTGAAACAGTCAGCATATGTAGTCAGCATATGTATATGTTTACAAGTCGAGGTCTCATACCAAGAGAAGTTTTCTCTTTGCTAACTGATATTCCTGAGGATATGTCTGACAATCGGGACGAAAGCAACATTGATGCAGATGATAATTTCATACCAGCAGCAGATGAAACTAGCTCTTCTAGTGAAGATGAGTTCAAGACAGAACAGGTTCTTTGTGATGCGGACGGAGTTGTCATATGTCTCTATTTCTGTGTTTTCCAACTTGCGCTTATTTTTTTGTGCAAGGTAAAGGTAACCGAGATCCAACCACGAGCGGTTTGCAAAGTTATTTGGAAACTGATGAGAGCGATGGTACAGTGTTTACTGCAAAGGATGGCACTAAATGGAAGAAAATACAAGTCAGTGACCAGTCCACGGGCAGACTTGCAGGTCGCAATATCCTGAGGCAGTTTCCAGGCCCTGCAAGTTACGGACGTAGAAACATACAGTGTGGAAGTCCTGCAAGCGCCTGGCGTTTATTATTGAGAAGCTTAGACTTGAACACATCCGGAAAAGCACCATCACTGAAGCTGCACTGCTGTTATGTACGCGAGGAGTAGCAGGATCAGATGACACGCCATATCACACTTTCTGGACTGACAAACGGGGCATGTCGTTGTGCAAACAAGCGATATGAAGGAACCATTTCAGCGAAATTTTACGTTTTCTCCGCTTCGGCAAAAAGTCTGATCGATCTTAAGTTTGAAAACAAGCAAATTTTCTCTTTTCACGATTGTGGGGAAGAGGTTCATGCAGAACTGTATTTCATGTTGCACGCCTGGGGCATGAAGTTGCAAAAAAAACAAAACCAGCCTACCGGGGACAGTGAACAAAGTCCAGAACGAAATACCTGCAGTGGTGAAGCACATGAAAGAGCCACTTCACTCCATCACACTTTATAAAACAGGTGATGCAACGATGACTGTGTATCAAGGTAAGGCCAAGAAAAATGTGATTATTCTCAACACCCTTCACCCAAGCATCACCGTCGCCGATAATTTGAAGAAGATCCCGAAAATGGCAAAACCTTACATTGACAAAAATATGATGTTGATATTGTCAATCAAATGGCAAGGAAATACACAGTTAGAACTTCGACCAGAAGATGATCTATAGGCTACATTTGTTCCATAACACATTGCGGCTATAAATGCGTGGATCATTTACAAAGAGGTCATAAAGAACAGCATATGCAGAAGCGTTTTTCTTCGGCGGTTGGCTGAGGAGCTATCTTGGCCTCATCGTCGAAATTAGCAAAACAAAGGCGAAACGAGCAACGCTAAGACAGTTTCAAGAAGAAACACCGGACAAAGGGCATGGTAAAATGGCGAAATACTGCAAAATGAAGAGTGAATGCAAGAGGAATTGAACAGTGAGCACCTGCCATGAGCGTAGCAGGTCATTATGGGGAAGCACAGCTACTAAAACACGGCGTTTGTGCGTGAAATGCAATTCCGCCAATAACAAGTGTCCTTTTCCGGCATTCTGTTTGTTTTTTGTTGTTACTTTGGTTTTGTTCAATGAAAATACCTCCGACTGGGCTGTCTTACAAAGTTATTCCACAGCCGTAATCACAGTACTGTTACGCAAGAAACTGCTGGGAGTCAAAATGGCTCCTACGGGCATTCTAGGTGAATCAAAATTTCGGGCATTCTAGTGTTAGCATTTTGCATATCCCTAGCCACGCAACGTATTGCGTTTGTGCTGTTGGCAACAACGTTTTTCTTTGTTTCGCGGCAGGAAGTGTCTTTAAAACATTGTCGCCACGGCCGCCGCCGCAACAACCTTCTAAGATCGGACTACCAACTCCACCTGCTACTTCAGCACCATCCAACACTTATGACAAACAAGAGAACGATAACTCAGGTGTGCATGACGACTTGACTAGCGCCTATTTTATGACATGTATCTTACGGTTTGTCAGGGGACACTGCTTCTGCTGTTTCGTTGTTCTTAGCCGCTCTTTTGTTGGTTCACGATATCGTAACTTCAGCTTGTCTCAACATTGAACCAACTAGTAGCTCTCTGCTTGTTTCCAAAAGAATGGAACTCGGCTACAAAAGTCGATGATCAGTCGCCGCGTTCCGACAGTTTTTCCAAAGCACCTGCGCACCAGCAACCACGTGACAGGACCAGCACTCTTCAGAACGGCGTCCATGGCACAAACGCCTCCCTTGCTGACGTAAAGCATTTGATTCCAACTCAACCAATCGATCCCCAGGTGCTGACTCTGACAGGCATCCAGTCAAGCATGTCACTCACTGCGGTCCCGATGATCGCGATGGTTGGCACTAGCGCAGCAGATGCCGTGCCAACCGGTATGAGGCAAGTCACGTCGCTTTCAAATCCCATCGCCACCATCTTACCGCTGCCTGCATCAAGTGCCGCTCCGGCACCGGTTGCAAGCTCGCCTCCAAGCAACCTGTCTGTTCCGGAGAAGCTGGGCGCATTGGTGAGCTTGTGTTTGTTTGTCTGAATCTCTCCGGTCAGACAAGTGGATTCAGATAGATTTTTCAAAACTGTATCGAATTGTCGTTCAGACCTTGTTACAAAGTGTTCAGATTTTGCTGAAATCAAAATATGTGTAGCTGAAATGCCTTAGTCGATTTCCTGGATTACGGTTGTCGGATCTACTTGTGACGCAAGTGGATCCGGGAACCGCAGGTCGCGGCGCAACCTCGATAAAAAACGTGTTTCGTGCTTTTCTGACGCTTCGTCGTAACCGATTGATTTCCAGAGTACGACATCAGCAGCGACTAACTGCGGAGTTGTAAATCAATCGACCGCAAGTGTCACCGCTGCGCAGCTGCCACCAGGGGCTCCTGTCGCCAGCACTTGCCGCAAGCCGTCCGACATACAGCCGCCTGTCCGTTACGTACTTCCTCCAATGTTCTCCACAACAAGTGAGTCAGTCGGCAACTTAACCAGAAAGCGCACGCCTTCAAGACTAGTGCGAAAAAACACTCTTTAAAGGAGCGAATATTTGCTTCATTAGGTCAAGAGGATACGACACTCGTGTTTCTTAAAACGCTCTTAAAGTGAACTCCAACAAACGATTTACGATGTTGTTGCGATTTATCTTACGCTCGTATGTTATGCCATAACTTTTTTTCAGCTGCGGAGCTCAGAAGTAAATCTATGCCGTCTTCGCCTTCCGCGCCTTCAAACTCATCTTCTCAAGACTCATCGCCTCAACCCCCTTCCTCTCACGGCCAAGGGTGCGTAAGCGCTCAACACGCGCAAGTTCGTCAAACGAATCGCGCATCAATTTCTTTGGTCATCTTTATGTGAAGTTGTTCGACGCTGTGCTGGCTAATATTTATCTGTTTTCCGTCTTTTCAGGGGTGTCATCAGCATGAAGCCGTTGTCAGTCGTCGAGCTTCTGGCCCGCGCGAGCGCCCAACAACCGATCATCACTCATTCCCAACAGTCCGCCTCGCGATCGAAACCGCAGACATCGCAGCGTCCGGCGAAGACCCTCTCACCCAACCCCTCACTGGTCACCGTTTCAAATCATCTCACTCCACGCTTGACGGGCGACTTCCGACTCGCTCCTCCACTACCTCTTCCAAAAGACCACGGAAGAAACGTTGAGGCACTGACCTTGCGAATCAAATCCAAAGCGTTTACCGAAAGTTCGAACGGCACAACGTCCGAACATACCATCACCACAAGACAATATCCTCCGTACTCGACCTTCATGGCGAATAATCGCTACATGGGATTCGCCGTACGTTCTCAGGCCCCGTCGGGATCCGTACTTCCCGCTTCAGCCGGAGCCCCTCCCTTGGTTCCCCCCAGCTCCAGTTCAGTGCCGGTGGTTTCTGCCGGCGTGACCATGAGCTCGAAGGCGTGTGAAAATACGCAGGCAGCAAACGCCTCCCCCGCGCTGGAACCCTCCGGTCATGTGTTGTCCTACCCGGGCCTGTCGTCCAAGTCAGTCTCGCACTCGTACATAATGAGCGTGACAGGTAAGAGACCATCTTTGCTTCATTGTACTCGTCTGTGTGTTGGAGCCGTGACGTGAAAGTCACTGTCGTGTTTGTCTCTGCGTGCTCCGCTGAACCAAGTTTCACTGCTCTGGGTTTACAACAGTCGCGTCACTTCTGGAGTGTATGAGAATGGGAAGCTGAGAAACGCGTGATTTGAGCGAAACTTGCCACAGTGCCTGCAGCTGTTTCGAATTACAAATCGACACGTAGGCGATTAGCAGAACTGGCCCGTTCTTCCTGAATCACCTACGCAAATTTTAAAGTATTGAAATGCTGCATCTTCTGAAACATCGAGTCCCCCTGCATACCGTTCGTTGTTACGGCTGTGTAGCTGGGATATGCTTTGAACGGTGGTGCTCGTGTTTGATATTTCGTTGTTTGTTAACGTAATAATGCCGCTTGTGTTCTTTCCAGGCACTCCTAACAAGAAAAATGGCGCTGCGGAGACTGTTGCCATAGCCACCGTTAATTCGTCCGGCAGTAGCGTCGTCACGCTCGAATCTCCAAGTGATCACGTTACAAGTGATCCTGTGAGTGGCCGAGAAGCGCGTTGCGGACTAAATCAGAAGGTGCGCGCGTCAGTTGCAAGAGTTCCGGTCATGTCGGAATCATTCCCCCTCACCGCTGGCACTGTTACCCAGGTTTGATTTGAGCTTCCTGATGCGCAGGCTGTAAACTAGACGTTACGCGATTTTCCAGACTGGATGCTCTTTGACGCAGAGGCTACTAGCGTTGTTTACTGCTGTGTACTAGCGTTGTTTTATCCCGAGCGGTTAGTTAGTTGTTCGTTCGGGATCCCCGTCGTGTAAACTCAATACAAAAAATTGATAAATATTGTTACTGGGAAGAAACGTTGCCGAGCAACTTTTGTGAAGTCAAACCTTTTCACAATTTTTTCTGGTCGTGCCTAAGAGCAGAAGAGTTTATGCGTAATGACATTATCGTGGTCGCCACAAAGCTGGTTCTGTCTGGCGTGGTACTAAGGTACTCACCACAAGTTTTACCCAACGTACCATGCTAACTTCATTTACAGCAAATTTGGTTTGCATATGTTTTAGTCTGATAGTCGACTCGACTCTCATCGTTCTCCGATTACTGCCGCTGGTTCCTTGACAACATATGAAAGTTCGTCGACTGAATCCAAAGTACGTTAAATCGTCGTCAGCTTTAAATCGCTAATGCGACTTCATTCTTGTGTTTTCAAATATCAATGCCTGAATGGAACCATCTTTGGTCATTCACAGCATTCCGCTTCATTAGGTTGTTATGTGGAGCGTTTTACCCCGTTTATACCAGAGCAGCATTTCGCAGATGCTGATTTTAGTTAGTGTACAAATGTACCGCTGTAGAAACGCTTCCAAAGAAAAGACGTTTGCTTGGCGCACCTGGCTTATTTCCCTGTAAACTGTGGAGTTCTGTCGAGATCCACCATCCAGAAAATACCAAAGCCCTTTACAAAGGGATCGCTTGCGACGGTAACGACGCACGTCATGCGAGCAGAGATCTATTTGTTACCGCATCACCAGTTAAGGGCTGATCGTGGAGCGATGCAGGTTTAAATCAGTTGGCGTCGGATTGCTTTTGCATTATCGATGAATCTGAATAGCTTCAAGCAGTCCTTGTTTTCCTGCTTCTCTAACATGCTGTGCTGGCGCCTTCGCGCAAAGTTCATGTGCTGCTTTCACCGCAACAACGGTGGAGCTCTGAAAAGCGACCAGCATGTGGGCAGTGATCGTTTAAACACGCTGTGCGATACGAGCGTATTCGACAAATCCTATTCTGGTGCCAACCACGATGACGCTTGTGTTGCAGCGCGGTGAAGCTTCGTGTTCGTCCATCGCGAGCACATCGGCGTCCGTTCTCAGACTGGACCCTGTCCCGAACAAATTCCCATCTCGCAGACGCCAGAGTCTCATGCGTTCGTTTTCGGAATGCTCGGAGGGCGATCCCGGAACGCCAACAAGGTCTTTGAAAATAAGTTTTTAACGCCGTGTCCTTTTATAAAATAAAAGTCAGTCGCTCAGGAGTAATTTCAGCTGCAGTTTTTCAATGCTTTTCTCTGTTCATTGGTTGCTTATGTATGGTTCTTGCTTAACAGCAATTCGTGACCAGCTTGCAGATGATAAGCTTTGATTTTTATCCAGTGAGTCAGATTGTAATAAGAATTGATTGGTTGATTGCGACCCGTGTTAAGTTCTAATTCTCTCTTCAATTCATTCGTGCAGCAGGAACGGCGAACACGAACATCCTTCAAATGACGACTCGAAAACGTCTGCTTTGACCGATGACGTCATTAGCGACAACGTGGATCAGAAAGCGACCATGAAAGAACAGGATGATCAGAGAGACCGGTGAGACATGTTCGGCGTTTTGCGTGGTATGGGTAGCGCTGAACGTGAACAAGCCATCTGAGGTGCATTGTTGGAAAATGTGTCGTCCAATAGCGCGTGATTACTGGAAGGGTTTGTGTTGCATTAACGGTTAGAGGGATTGTGCCTATGTGGTGAACGGACTAAAGTTACCTGCTATTTCTCGTCACACACGCCGAAGTGTGGTCCTTAACCTCAGCACTTTTGTTTCAGGATTCTGGATCAGGTTAACTTTAAAATGCAATTCAAGCAATTGCCAAAATTTAAGCCTGAGCTCATGCCGACCCCGGGCACTCCTAAAGAATTGCCAACAACTCCTGACGCGGTCTTGTCAAGTTACAGGAAGAAACGTAAAAATTCTACAGGTAGGCAATCAAAGAAAGCTTGTTTCTACCCGAAACACCCTGTTTGCCATTATCTGCGATGTCGTATCGTTGACGCTGACCGTGCTCGAAAAATTGTTTAATTTGAACAACCTCGTACTTTTGTTGTGATCTCAGTTGGTGGTTTTATAAGACGATGTTAACTGGAATTTCAAATCTTCATGAACTTTTTTGTCGATGCCCAACAGCACATTTGTGTTTCTGACTCTATCTACCCGTCAACAGACTCGCCGCTTAGTCCAAACTCGCCATCCACGAAACGTCGTCGGGACCACAAGCGCAAAGGGAGCGCCGCCACTGCCGGAGACGTCGTCCCGCTTACCCCTCTTTCTGCCGCGTCAACCCTGCCGTCGGGCACTGCTTGCGAGGGGGATGTATTCACTTTTGACAACGGAGAGGCGATTAAAAAAGGTTTGTTGCGAGTTGCCCGGTGTTGCAAAGATCAATGCAAAGATACTTCGATGCATTTGCTTGCGATGTCGATAAATGCTGCGATGTCGATAAATAGTATCTTGTATTGCGGAAAATGCGTAGTTTGTTCGCTTAAAATGCAATGAATCCAGCTGTGTTCACTCAGTCGTGCGTGACAGATTCAAAAGCACGGCTTATCTTCGCCTTATTTCGCTGGAAATACCATTTCCGCCACTCACTGATTGAAATGTAGTCGTTCAGTGTGTTTACCGCCAACGTTCACTTTGCTTTACAGTACCTGTACGTTTCATGTGCAATTAACGATTTTGCGAAACTGCCTGACATGAGTCGATAATAAAGTAAAAAACACCTGTGCAGTGCAAGTGTCGGTCGTTGTTTGTGCTGACCTCCGTAGCAATTGATTAAATTGCAGTTTGCGATTCTTACTTGCCATTCCTGATTTCTTTTTACCTGGAGGACAATTTTTCAAGCTTTTCGCAGAGTGATTTATGACGACTGTTGCGTAACAAACATCTGTGCTGTGCGTGCAGATGAGTCGGACACATCTGAACCTCCAGACTCGAAAGGCAGCACTTTGCGTCAGATACTCGATCAACGCAGGTTACTCGTTATGCAGCTCTTCGACAAGCACGGTCTCTATCCCACGGGTACGCTGACCGCGGTGTGTGTGCGATAGTTTAGTCATTCGAATTGCATTTTAAAAACACACGTGTTCCACAGGTGACGTCACATCCGCATTTCAAGCCGCTCACGACGATGTCTTTACGTCAAAGAATTGCTTACAACTTAAAATCAGAGAGGTAAGTGAACGAGTGTAAAACCGAAGCGTGAAATTATGTCGCTCTGCCTTTCCGGCTCTTGCCCATATTCATGTTTACGCAGTAACAGAAGTAATAACGCCGTCAAAAAGGGATCTGGCCTGAAACATGGACTGGTTTTGCGCGAGGGTGCGATGGATGAGTGTTGACCGTCAAAAATAATGTTTGTTACTGAGGTAGATCGGCGTGACGCTGCCCAAGTCCATTTCTACACTGGAGGCCGGATCAAGCTTGCGCAACACAAAACACTTGTTTTGCCTGCTCAGGTACGTCAGAAGATGATGCAAGTCCAAGACGAGGAAAAGCAGAAGCAAGCTGCTGGAGCCGATCAGTGACGTGCTGTCTGTCTGGCGCGCGTCTCGCGGCCGGTACTGTTCGCGCGAGGTACCCGCGCGAAGCTCGAGTCTCCCTGTGAAGGTGTTGTGTCATTTCCGGGATGTGACGCGGCCAAGCTGGCGTGCACATTGCTTTTTTACTGACTTTTTTAAAAATGGAAAACGCAGGAGTGTTATGCAGAGGTCAAGGTGACTCGCCAAACTCTTATCGTGCCCGAAAGCGGCTGGTCCGTTGCACACGCTTTACTCGCATTTGCTCATCGTACCCTATCCCTCTTTTTATCTGAAACAGTGCAGAAGGTGACGCGAGAGAGGGGGGTGGGCAGTTGTTTTTGTTACGGTTGATTTTACCTGTTCCTGCGCAGACTCTGTGTCTGAAGGCTTTTTGTACTGTTGCTTTGACAGGGGGGGGACGTCCTGAGGCCGGGGTGCAAAAACGCGCACAGTACTCGCTTTATCGCTTGGCGCTTAGTTCAGTTCGTTACACAGGGAGACAAGGCAACGTCGTCTTGTCTCTCGTTGCAAACCGACCCTGATGAGCAACGTTCAACTGCGGGTACGCATTTCGCGGTCGCGTGCACTCTGGCGCCGACGTGCGTCGTGCACTGGTGTTAAAACCGCCGTTCGCCGTCACTGCCTTGGCGCGCCGCACACACGCGTGGTCAGTGTCGTTTCTTTGCTCTCTTCAAACTTGTTAATACTATTTCCGCTGCGATTTGTTCGTTCCACCGCTCGCTCGCTCACTCGTATTGAGCGGCGCGTTCCGCTCATCGATTTCCTTCGCGCCATTTTTTTTTCTTCCCGCGCGCAATTTTTGCGTTGGTCCGCTTGAGCACTTCTCTTTCGCATTGCGTTCTTTTCACCGCTTCAGTCGCAAGACCAAAACTTCTACTGTTGTCAACGGCCGGCAACTCCGCGTTCCGAGCCGTGCGATGCTTTTAATTAGCCGCTTATGCTTTGTACATAGCCCTGCGTTTGTGCCCAGACCGAAAACAATTGATTTTAGGTTGCTTTCGATACGAGTTTTAATGGTGGGAAAGGTACGTTGTGTTTCATCGTCGGCCTGCTGCAGTGTAGTTAAGTAAGTAGTGGACCATTTGTTTACTTTTAAATGGGACACTCTGCTGACAACTTCCCAATCGTTGCATCTCTTCAAAATCACGCTGAATTAAAAAAATCAAGTAGATTCGGTAACGAGCGTTTCTGTTTCATCAAAACGCATTGTTTTTGTTCTGTCGTGGAATCCTTTCATTTATTTTCTCAACTCTATGTGCATCGAATAATGAAGAGTTAAGGGTTATTTCCTGTGCTCCCCATAGTGTTTGTGAATTTGCGGCTAGCGACTAAAAGTGTGTTGTATTTGACCACAAGCAAACAGTAGTCGGACCAAGAAGTTCAAGTAACCTGCAGCAATGCTGGTGACAAGTCCGCTTCTGAGCTCAATCGCTCAATAATTGTTTCGGAAGAATCATCCACAACAACATCTCTCGGGTTGACAGTGCACTGCAAACCTACGAGTATGCTGCGATGATTTCTTTGCGCCAACTTCTTTTGGTAGCAGAAGTTTCCAATGCACCACCGCTGCCTTTTCGGTTTGTTCAACAACGCCCGGCATCAAAGTTACATCTGTTGGGGACGTGATAGCGTTGTTAGGGATCAGCGCGAATGTCGACTTAGCCAATGCGACAATTAGGGCTGGGTTCAAGTAACAAAAATTTATTGTTTAAGTAAGAACGTAATTTCTAACAGATTACCAAAGTAACTTAACTAATTCAAGCAAATATTTAGATTTAAACACATGCAAGCACATCAAAATTATTTCATTTTTAAAATCACATAATGCGCGGTTCAGACAAAATGCGCACTTGTTGGGCGCGATTCAATTTGATGAAATGAGCTTCTAGCTCCAAATCATAATCAGGTGACAATTAACAATAGTGACTCACAAAGCGTTCTGCACAGGCAAGAAATCTACTCGCCTAAATGGCTTATTTTATGTGTGATGATGCATTTCACGTGTGAAGTTGCGTTTACAGCAGCAGACGTGGCAAGATCTACTTTTCTAAAATAAATTTACTTGAAATATCAAGTAATGGAAAAATTACCTAATCAAGTAATAAGTAGAGGTTAATTACTTGAACCTAGCTCTAGCGGCAATGGTCACAAAACAGCAAAAATGTCTCGGTTGTTTATAACCTCAGTGTGTCGTACTGTAGGTAAGCAGATCAAGGTATGAACAATAAAACGTTAGCATGTAAGGTTGCGCCAGAAAGAAGGTTGGTTGCATGTTGGCGGCAAAATTAGCAGCAGTTGTTGCTTCTGCGAATGATTGAAACAAAACATAAAAATCAAACTTCGCGGAGTCGTGCACGGAGCACCTAAATATGGTGAAGCGCAGTATCGTAGCAAGTCCAAAAGTTCTGGAGGGGCAAATATTTTGAGTTTAAGCGATCAATAGCATTTTGTTTGGGACACTGCCTCTCAAAGCACAAAACGAGAAGATATGCTAGAAATTTCGGGGGGCATGACCCCCCTAGCAGCACCTGCGGTGAAGCGTACTTTCCTCATTATTATTCCAAAGCCAGATTGACGAACTGCTTCAGTTGCGGAATGACAAGTGGTATTGTCCAAGATACAATCAACTTGTTTTCCGCATGTCACTACGTTTTCGCAGATATCTCCTGCCGTTTAAAGTTACAGATTGTAGGTGTGAAGACGAACCAAGATTTTTTACGAACTGTTCATCCAATCCATTGGTGTGGTGGATATTCGACAGGCTTGTTTGCAAAAATTGAAATCACGACCTCTAGTTGTTTTGAAATGCGACACAGTTTGGCGTTGAGTTGAGCAGTGATTGGGTTGTGAAAAAGGTAAAAGTAGAAAGTTTTAACGAGTAAATAGTTTCATGAACCTCGCAATCTTTGTTGTGTCTTAAACGGTTCCCAACATGGCTTAACTCCCTTGCGTGTGTTTTACTATGAGTTTCGTTCTTGCAGAGATTGTACAAAGCGTGATTTAAAAAAACAAAAAAACATTGGGGTCTCAATAGCTTGTTTTCTTTGCATTTGCGTTGTTTTATTTTTACCTTTTTTTCTGAGAAGCTGTTCTTGCTGCGACAAATGTACAGGGTTGTCGTCAGTGTAGCTTTCCGTTTCCGCTCTCTTGCTTTTTTTACAGCCTTCACGTGTATGAGTTACCGGTGGAGCGCGCGGCGTGACTTTATGCCTTTGTCCGCGTAGCCTCGCGCTCCGTATGAACACCCTTTCGGAAAAGCACGCTCGAAGTGGACGTCGCTGCTTTTGACTGTTTTGAAACAGCAAGCTTTTGATATTCAGTATTAGTTTGAATGTTACGTACCCACCCTGGCTGGTCCGCTGCCATTGCGTCAACTGGGCGAGACACCGCATCTTCGAATAGCTCGTGTCATTCCTTTCGCACCGAACTGCATTAGTGTTACTGTTCGTGGAGCAGCCAGACCGCTTGTTGCGCATTTTCAGATGACCAGCGTGCTTTTACTCCTGTTTGCGGTGGCTACGAATCGTACGCAGCCCACTGCACATTCAGGCTGCACCTACCGTATTGTCCTGAACTGGTGACAGAAAAGCAGCTGTGACGTTATTCAGTGTGATATCTGCTGCGTCGTGATCGACAACTGCATCAGGCCGTGAACAATTTGTTGCTAGTTTACAGCTGAACGATAACAATTCAGTGTTTCTCGGGTGCCCTTCCCTGTCATATCTAGTCATTCTAACGTCTCTCGATCGCAGTAGCCGGTCTGTAAATGATTGCAAACTGGTTTGTTCCAAAGAAGGTTGTCGATCGCTGGGGTAAGGCACGAAATCACACTGCGTATAAAGCACTATTTTCATGACTTCTTCGAAATGAACTTAACGCTGTGGGAAACGAGTCCTCCACAATGAAGATTCATTTGTCGATGTGCTTACGTACTATCGGCTTTGGCTCGTGAAGTCGTATGTACATTTTACCTTTCATCGTTTCCGCTGCATCCAGACGATCGTGGAGCTACCGTTGATGTTGCCATTGCAGCTGGTACATTCACTCCCTGGAGTCGTGTGTATCATCCTGCTGCAAGGAGGCAGCGTGTGAACGTGAACTGGGGTTGCGCTGTTTTGACGATCAGCGCTCGTTTGCCTTTGCGATACAAAGCGCGAGTTCATAAAATAAACCAAGTTGCGCTTCACTTCAGTTGTGCGACTTGTTCAATATGTCAAGCTTCTTCGTCGTTTCAGCGAGTTGTTACTGTCCACTGCTTGGCCGCACTAAATCTTGGGACAGGTGCAGGCGCGGACACGGGTGGATGCAGGGGATGCATCCCCCCCACCAGACCTAAAGAGGTATTGACATGACACTTGATTTCATTGAAAATCATCGCCAAAAATATTTTTGTACTGCACATTACTTAAACGCTAAAGATGCTAAAAATCTTACGCTAACAATCAGTCAAAAACGTTTCTTCGTTTCATTAGATGAGCTGGCTTTAGTTTGTGGAACCTGATATAAAACCCTGGAAATTGGGATTAAAGAACCACATATTTCTGGAAAAGCCTGAAGTCGGCATTTTAATTCCGATTAATTGATTTGCTTCTTGCAATGACAGTTGTTTTGTCGGTATGAAACTCACATTGCACAAGAGTTAGGTTCACTGTTATAGGTTATGCAGTGATGAACTTGCAGTTCAATCATACCCCCTCCTTTGTCTGCAGAGGCGGTTGCGAAAGTCGCGAGCGGATTATTCTACAGTTGGTCTTTATTGCGTAACAATAACATGGCAACAAATCTGCAAAAGTTCGCTTTATTACGGTAGCAGGCGTTTTGTTGCGTGGGACTGTTGAACCACACGTCTTGGCAGGTAATACAGCGAGACAGTGACATGCTGACAGCGGTAAGTCACGTACATGTGTACTTTCTGAAAAGAAGCATGAGTAAGTCTATTGCAACGCTTCCACAAGTTTGAAACATCCAAGTGCGAGTGTGATCGATGTGCCTGAGTGTCAAACTGCACCCTGCAGGCTTCGTTTCATGCAGTATAAAATTACGTGACTTGTTAGAATGCATCTGTGCAGGCTTGTGGGAATACGTCTTAATCGTTAAGGTTTAGTTCTGATATCTGAGTGAATACTGAATGCAAAGTTATATTTGCTGTGGCGAGTTTTTATAATTCATCTGGTCAATTTTGCAAAACCTGCGTGGTGTTCTAATTCTAGTAAGTTGTCCGTAGTCGTGTTAACATACTGGTCTAGTTAATTGTCCGGTTTGTGTATGAGCATTCACTGTGAAACAAATACCAAAGGCAAGCAAGGTTTTATTGATCGCATTGGATGAGATCCCAGACGTTTGCAGCTCCTGTTTCTAAGTGATGCTGACAAGTCTTGTTAGCTGATCCCGCAATCAGGGGGAGAGCAAGCGGGCAATTCC
>JGI24158J21664_10002950_pt1 | contig 21070 bp, 8 predicted proteins | sample Ectturendosymbi3_FD_21664 | JGI IMG/M metagenome (IMG submission 21664) | reverse complement strand
AACAAATGTAAACTTAGCATGCAAAAGTTGTTCTAACAATTTTGCATAACAATGCAAACTATAACTAAATGTTTCTTAAACTTTTTTATGCTATCTGGGGTTGGACGTGTTGGAGCGCAGATATAACGATCAGCATGAGAACTGAGCATGTTTGATAACGTACGATAGTAATTAGAGGAAATTCACCGTTCATTCAAAAGATGTTTCCTTACTCTAGCATTGAACTGAGTTTCAGAATCTACCCGTCCGTGATAACATGCTGACTTGTAACTTTTCAGTGACTTACTATTGTAATTCATTGCTTTGCAGATTTTACGTTTTTACATTTTTATTATGTGGAACTGACGATGCTCATTTAAGCGAAATTAATATTCCCGTTTCAATTACTGTGGCCATATTTTTTTGGAAGACTTCTGTGAGCTTTCATGTGTAACGTTCATTCAAACGATAATTATTTGCTAACAATGAGATTTATAAGCCTTTCTACAATTCTCGTGCGCAAGGAGTATCTGGCAAAAATAAACAACCTGGCCGACCACCATGGCACGGGGCCCCCTGAGAAGCGGGGCCCAATGCAGTCGCATCGGTTGCATCGGCTTAAGGCCGGCCCTGAGTACAATACCTACACACGGAACCAACTTTGTTGGGCTTTTTCCTCGTCCACTGCTCAGTGACGGAGTCACGAGACTTCGCCGCGGTCTCGAGACGCAATGTGAGACCTGCTTTGATTGACGTACATGTACACAGGCATGCTCTCTTCATCTGTAAATTTACCTCAACTTGTTCTATGTGTGCTTGTTTGTTTTTTCTAACAATGCTCATTTGATTTCCATCTGTTGTTTTTCAACACTTTTCCAAAGTGATAAACGGGGTTGGTTGACTGGATGACTGCCATGATCTTTCATCATAGGCGTAGCCAGGGGCCCAGTGGGCCATGGCCCACCCCAAATTTATGGCATATCCAGTCATTTTGTGCTTTGAGAAGCGGTGTCTCAAATAAAATACTGTTTCTCGTCTAAAGTCAAACATTTTGCCCTCCCAAATTTTTGCCTCCCCCAAAAATTTTGGGCTGGCTACGCCACTGTCTTTCATGAATCCTAGACGACCAAGTGACACTCTCTGTTCAAAATGATCAGTTATTTAGCCATTGTGTTTTCATTTGTTCTAATATTCACTAACAATTGGCTTCCTTATTGCGTTTGGCTCTTTGTATTGTTCTGCTTATTAGCTGAGTCATATGAAAGAGTAAATCGATCAATCAATAAACCTTGGCTCCTTCTCAGTCTCGTATACGAGATTTATAGTATGCAGGTCTTGAACCTATAGTATGCAGGTGCAGGTCTTGTAAATGATTTCTCTTGGCCGAGACACGATCTCGCATAGTACGCCAAGGACACCCTTACGATGCTGTACATATAGTGTGCAGATCTTGTTCTCAAGCTCTTTGCCTCATGACATTCTGTCCGTAAGAAAACATAAATATAACCCCGAATTTTGTGGAAGCTTTAGAAATGGGTGTGGACACCAGTTCTCTGGAAAAAAATATCCGTTTCCAAGTTTCACTCTCGAAGGTTCCGGCCCCGAGTCTCTGTTCGTTTTTTTAACCAAGTCTCTGTCCCGGAGGTTCAGGTCTTGGTTGCATCACTGTCAGTGTTGTATTAAATCTCGTAAAACAATATGAGCAAACAACAAAAAGAAAAATACTTACTTACGTTACGGCACAATGGCACCAACCATTTAGGTGCCTATAACGTTTTTCGCTCTGGTTGAAAAGAGAAACGGGCTCTGGGCGCCAACAACAAGAGCCAATTTTTGGCTCAAGATTTTAGTGGAAACTAGGCTATAATACGAGTCGTTAAAGCCTTTGATTGGCCATCTAGCGTTTCTGGTTGGCGAGTTATGGCCAAAAAAACAGAATTTCGGTGAAAAATCAAAATTTTGGAGAAAGTATCCTTTTCTGTTTGATGTCCCCAACCAGACTTGAAAATTGGGTTGGGTCAAGCATGAGTTGTTTCACTCGGTGTCACTCGGACTTTCCTTATTCAATGGTTATGCCTCGGTAGCTTGATCGATTCTTGCTAGACCTGGCAAGCAAGCAAAGACCACGCTTTTGAGCAAATGACTTGTTCACAGAAACAGTGTTTCCGTCACCAACCAGTATCACATGCAGCACCTTCTCACCAACAACATGGAGCCTATACACTCGAAACTTTCACAGCACTAAAATTAAATTACTGATCATGTTTATGCTATTGTCAGAACAATCCTGCGGGCGATCCACGTGGTCCGCGCGGGCGACCTGGTGCCCGCGGGTACCATGTTGGTGACCCTTCCCTAAATACTCAACTAGCCCTTGAACTCATGTCAGCGATGTACTTGAAATGCGTTCTGCTAACATATCGCTGATGTACTAAAGAAATTTTCATAAATGTTTCATGCAGTAAAGCGATTGGATGTTTGGGTAAGTCTCCTCAACGTTTCGCTTCACTGTATAAATACAAGCGAAAATTGTTGTATACGAAATCTCGATATTGTCGCTGCGCAAGTTCTAGCAGTTCTCATATCAACTTTCTTCACGAGGCGGCGTATACTTTTTCAAGTGCTGCGTTATACTGTCACGAAATAAGCCTGTATAGACATGCGTCTAGAGGCAGAATGTGCGTTTGTGTATCACTTTGTTTTGTGTACAGTGACCACAAAATACACGTCTCCTTGTCCAGCCTTTTTCGGAAAGCTTCCCGCTTGATGTCGCCAAGCACTCAGCATTATGGGAGGCAAATTGGGAAAACCAACAAATTGTTTCCGGCTTTTAAACGCTAATTGGTCGATGTTCTTTGCTTGTGCGGAGGTGAAATTGTAGACGAATTCATTTTAACGCGAAGCGCAATATTTCTCTAAACGCAATGGCTATTGCTTTGCGCTTTACAGCACTTGCCTTTACACACAAAACAGGAGACTCCGCTGATAATTGCAAATAACTTTGCATGTTACACCCAAAAATAGTATAATGAGAGCAGATTGTCAAATTTAGCCAAGGAGGATTTCCCGATAGCTTTCTGGTAACCGAGGTTCGCAGCATTTGCAAGGACGTTTGCTCTTGAAAGTCAACGAAGTCGGCATGTTTTCATTCACGCGTAAATATTGCCTGTGTATATAAAAAAGAGGCTTAGACAATGTTGCAACTAAAATAAAGACTTTACTAAATGATTTGTTTGCTCACCTAATTGTAAAGGAATTAAGAAACTGAGCTCAACTGATGCAGAAGAGACTAAGTGACACATGGTCTACTATGGCCGAGTAACTTTTCCCAAAATCCAGCAAAAACGCGTTTTGATCAAAGCGTACTCGTCATCTTGGAAATTATCCAAGGACTGTTAATCAAATTTGCCACTCATGGAATTTTATCCAGCTGTTTCTCATTCCTACCCGAGCTCGTAGTTTATTCAAATCTTAATTTTGCCAAAAAGAGATCTTTTGGGAGTTGTTGATACCAAAACCGTTTCTTCATTACCTGTCATAACAGCAAACACAGTAATATACTTTTTTTGCCATTTCGCTCTGAAATATGAGGTTCATTAACCAGCAATGTTTTTATTGAGGCAAAAGGGGAACTTTGAAGACAATAGAGGCATCAACGGGGAAAAGCAAACATTTACTTTCCATTGATATCTTAAACCACGGGTTCCCAACCTTTTTTACTTGTGCACCCCTAAAAAAATTTATTCTAATCTCCCATACCCTATCGTGTAGAAAGGAATTTAAATATTTTAATATGTAAAGAAAATCAAACAAATGGACAAGAAAGGATGACACAGATTGGCATTTGAATATACTCAACAAACAATAATCACTTGCTGAAATATGTAAAAAATAATAGAGTCAAAAGGTAGACTTCCAAAAGTTTGTTTGCAAATGTATTTCAGTCCAATGACTGTTTTGTTCCTGTTTCTTGCTTATGAGTTTAAACGTGGAACTATGTTGCTGATTGCAACACGCATGTTTGCCTGTGCATTCACGCGATTTCTAGATTTGCAAAGAAAACAAGAAAGCCGCAGGAGAGTAATAAATAGATCAATTTCCAGTCATTAAGACGGATGCTTCTCGCATATGAATGATGTTTCGCACCCCTGGTTGGGAACGATTGTCCTAAGCCATCGCATAGCCAGTCCAAAATGTAGGGACAATTTAAAGGCCAAAACCATATATGAGACGAACCTCACCGATCGCCATCAGCATCGTTACTGTTTTGCGATATGAACATGTTCTTAGACTATAAGGAAAATAACGACCTGTTCTTTGTTTCATCAGTTGTTTTTACTTTATAGCTTTTTTCAGAACAGTTTTAAGTATATTCACAGGTAAAGAAATGGCAATCCTGGAGTTAAACACTAATTTCATTTTATTTCGTGCATGACACTGAATATTAAAGGCTTTGAATTAGAACGACTTCTTGCAGACCACATTCCGAACAACATTTGATATACAACTTTAATTTCAAATCGCAACTTCAAATCCCCTACGTTGCTTGTAAAGCGTTTTTTAAATTATTTGTGTTGCCAAACCTCAAGTATGCCAGTTTTTCACCAGTCTCGTAGACTTGTTGATCATTCATTCTTGTAATACGTCAAAACAAAATTCGTGCTGACCTTTGGCGTTTTGGTCAGAAAACAACCATCAAAGCTGAGGCCTAACGTCTTTTTCAAAAAATTTCGGACGAATGACCAAAACTTTTCGGCAACTACAATACTAACCTCGAGAAACACTGTGCCTAAAAATCCTGGCAGTAGTTACGAGGCATACACGAGCGAGCTAATTAAATAACCACGCTAAAACAATCCATCACGAGAACAACCAGGGGCACTTACAGACGAAAGTACCAGAAGTTATACAGGAAAACGTCATTGACAGCCTTGCTCAGCACAGCAACCGTTCACAGCGTTTGTTTTATTCTTTACACGCGTTGCTGTGACCCTAATTTATATTAATGGCTTAGTTTTCAGCACTCTTTTTTCTCGTATCAACATTTAGTTGTGAGTTTTTGGTTTTATCTTAGATGATATGTCAGTATTAAGCCATCGCTTTTTCTATAATCATGTTTTTTTCTCAAAAATTAGGCATTTTTATCAGTCTCGGAAACAGACAAATTCGGCGCAATATAATTGCAATTTGCCTGTGTGACTGGTAATGATAACATTTGCTCGAACTGTTAGGTGGATTCGAGAAAAACGTATAGATGATCTATCAACCAATTTTTTTAATTGGCTTTGTGTCAACAACCGCTGAGAATTGGGGCCCCAGCTGTCGCGAGATCCCATTGCATATAGGGGGCCGAAAAGATAGATTGAAAACCTGCATTTCAGACCTTCATCCTTTCAAATTCAGGTTTAGAACCATATCTTTTACAGCCGGTTCCGCAGTTCACAACGGCTCTACGGTAAATGGTCAAAAAGACTTGTCTTGCTACGTTCTGGAAATTTCTTTTCATAAACGTTGTACCGCACTGTTATTTTCGTAGAAGCGGCACTGTACAGTGCATCGCTGATGTATTTTGGCTTTTGTTTTTTTTGTTTTGCTGAACTCAGCAGGGTCGGCATCGACGGTTTAGTGTCACTAGTAAAATGATAGTCTGCTGACGTGGAAGACAGTTGCTTTCGAAACGTCAAAGCATGTTTTCGTTTGATCAAAGTTTTTGCGATTTTATTTCTGCGCACATTTATTCTATTGTTCCAGATGTTCCAGAACTGGTCACATTTCACCATTTATTGCAATTATTGAATATGCAATCATTTAGAATCTATTTCAATAAGATTTCAGGACTGAGGATGCGTAGAGTTACGTGAAATCGATTTTCCTATCAAAACATTTGCTGGTTGATTCAACTTCGTTGCTTTTGTGGAGACTATATTTACTTGAAGAGAGATTTTTACAAGTCCGAATCATCCCCATGTCATCAAAGCACAGTCGGTTTGACTGCTTCCTCGAAAGCTTGCAGCAAACTTAGAGCTTTTAATTGTGAATTCGTGTAATTAAAGCGCAACTTTCGTCTACGCTGCTGTTGTGTAAATTAGCATTGACCACACTAAAAGTTGGGCGTCTGCGAGAGTAGTTTTCTCAGAAATTAACATTCCTGTTGCGCATGGCCAGACACGAAGAATAGGTATGTCCACAAAACTTCAAACTGACTTTTTCTCGACTTTTGTTTCAAAAGTGTTTTGTGCTGTTGCCACAACACTGCTAGGTAGAGCGCAAACCAGAACACAGCACAAGGACTTCGAACGTGGCAGTTGGGTTAAATGACCCATGAAGCATAACGCCGCAGACATCTTCTTGTCTCTTGTTTTTCAGTCTGGTCTTGCTGACGTTGTTATGACCACCAAAATCACTATCTGTAGAAAAGAAAGTAACAAAACTCACTCTTTAATGAAATTGCTAAAATCTGGAACCAGCAGAGGTGTTTTGCTAATGTGTGTGCTATGGTAAAATCTTAACCGACAGTTTCGTTGTAATGAAACAAAACGTTACCTTTTGAGCTAATGTGAAGGATATCTTCGAACCAGATGCAATTGAAAGACAGATACAGTATATGCTAATTATGATTACTCCTTCAATTCCAACCGAAAACAGAAGATGTGATGGCTACGACTTAAATTAATTTTACCGAGCAGGCACCTGGCTACAGGGTTATTGAGATGCGCCGCATCCAAATAAGTTTGCAACTGCGGAAGGCTTAACAAAGTATTTAATATTTCGCTGAGTTGGTAAAATCGTGAGTTGTACATTTTCAAACCTGTTTACGTACAAATTTCGCAAAAGTGGTTTTGAAAATTCGTTCAAATTATTCCAGTTTCTAAATCGATCAGAATGCCATTTTCCACTTTGAGGTATTCAGAACGTAAACGGAGTCTAAATCAAAGCCGAGAAAAAAATGAAAAACTAGAGCCCAACTAGAGTTGGGCTAAACACAAGTTTCAAAAGCACACATACCTTCTGTGGTCCTACTGGACTGTGCATATCCGAAGTAGACAAGGTCAACAAATTCATTGCTGATAAACCTCGAGAGAATTGTACCGATAGACATTAAATATATTACGTGTTTGGTTCCAGCATTAACAATCTTGAAGGCCTTCTGCATATTTTCTGCAACAACAATGCCGATAACGAAGTTTTTTTAACTGTAACAGGACAGTTGGTGCAAAAAATACGAACAGCCTGTATCGCCACATGTTTCTCTACTAGGTGGTGTGCGTGTTCAGTATGCTGAACAAGTCAAATATCTTGGAGTATCACTTCATGCCTCACAAAAGATGACAGTGACTTTCACATACAAGCGAATCATTTTATTGTGCTGCTGCAGCAAACAGGTCAGAGGCACCTATGCTCAATGCTCAACAGACAACTGCATTAAAAATACTTTGTTTTGTGCATGTTGCATGCCAGTCTATGCCTACCGATTGTGGTACAAGTACACCCAATGTAATGTTAAACGACTGCGCATAGCCTGTATACCAACGCCTATCACATTCGCACTACAATTACATCCCCAAAATATAAGTGTTCGTCAGAATCAAGTTATCTATTTCGCGAAACCATCCAGTGCCCTGATTTAAAAAAATTGTATGTGCGTCTTAATCTAACTTTTTCATCTGCTCATTTTGAATGTCTGATACTTTTTACAAGTCTTCATTTTTACTCTCTAGTAGAACGCTTCTGCTGCATGGCGACCGGCGAATGCTGTCGTGGTTGGTGTGTGTTTCAGTGCTTGTTTTTTTGTTTCTACTCAATATTGCCTGAGTTGAGCACCTCAGCTAAAATCTACCTTGTGATGTGGTATGGCTAAGCATTTTTGCACGTGTCTTGTTTTCCTTGATTGAACCATGGTATGGAACATGAATCTGGGTTAAATACTTAAATGAAAAAGAATAAATCCCAGTCACATTTGATTCATAACATTTGGTCATGTGCCTGGTGACAAACAATTATCACAATTGTGGACTACAAGTTTTAAAAGAAACACTTTCTTGGATTTCACATTTAAAAGATGCTTTTGTACATTTTATGGAACTTGTTTTGCGATATTTGTTTCTTATCCGGAAAACTTTGCGAGGACTGTATTTTAACGACCGATTATACCTGTGTGCACGTTTCTTTGGCAGGTTTGAATAGATTTATCTTACAGAGACATTTATCGCATCCTAGCGTATGTTTGAAAGACCTTTACAGCGAAAGAAATCAATCATTGAAAACGTAGACGAAGTTTTAAGAAGTTTTAAATTATCCTGGTAATCATGTTAAGTGATTGAAAAAGTGAAGTTACCCAAACACTTGTGTTCACCAATGCGGGAAAGCACCAATGTCACGTGATACGCAGTGGAATGTTGCAGCGCGTATGGTGAAGCGTGTCCTGCAAAAACAGCTCAAACAATGCAAGCGGTCATGTGGAAAAAGTCGACGCAAGGTTTTGTCGATAAGACTAAAATTTAAGCTTCAGCCGAAAAGCAAACGTTTTTCGCTTTTGAAAACCCATTTACTAAGTTTAGCAAAGTGTGAAGCGAAAGTTTGACCAGCATGCAGGTGGACGTCTGCGTCATAGTAACCGTCCAGAAATACATGGAAGACAAGATCTTCCAGGAGTTGAGCGTAAACAAGTTGGTTCGAGCAAGATGTCGACGACCTGGTGTTGCGCCATCGCTGAGCGAAGGACTCGATCATGCGCAGTCAGAACATTGAAAGTTTCATCAGTGGTTTGTGAAGAGCTGTCTGATTTAACCAACAGGAATTTACACATTAAAATTTATCGTTTGGTGAAAATACTTCAGGTCCTGAATATTTTATTGCCGCCCTTTCACTTCACTGGTCTAAAGGTTTTGTTTCGGCCATTTTGAATTCAGAAGGTTTAACCAAGCGTTCCCGGAGCGGTCATGCAGTGGTTGAGGCGAATAGACTAGTGAAAGTAATCTAAGACGAGATGTACCATTTTCTCACATTTTTTTACTGCAAGCTATTTATTTGTAACTTTATTTTAGTAAGATGTCAAATGAAAGTGACAGATACAAAGAGTGCTTTGACATTTAGATTAACTGCGATGTTTTATCCAGTCCATAACGCCTCTATCCAAACGAGCACATTAAGTGGTCGTGCATGCATAGACCAAACCCTGGGTTTCACAAGTCTGTTAAACAGCTTGATTTTAGAAATTACGACATAAAGTTTAGCTGGAAAAGACTCAAAAGTTTACTGAAATGGCTTCCTGATATAATTCAGATGAAGCAAGACGATCTCTATTTCGTAGAGTATATAAAAGCTGAGACATGCAGCGAGGTTCATTTTTTAGGAAATCCGTGTTAGTCAAACAACTGTCTGTTCAGGCAGTCACAGCGTTGTGATTGCGGTAATTAGTCTTTCTTGCACCAATAGCTTCTACTGTATTGCCACAGAAACGTTGATGGTTTGTCTTTCCGTTTTACAACTTTCCAAACACAATCAGAGCGTTTCTGGAAAATCAATCGACCATCTCAAATAATTCGAAATAATGTCACGGCGTTATTTCGAAATGTTTGATGTTTTGACCAGTGTCAGTTCGTAAGGCAAGCATTATGCAGAGTTCGCGCCTTTGGACTCAATTTTATCTTTTTAGTTGGCAAAGTGAAGGTGACAAAATTTGCCATCAGCGTGCTTGCCACACGCAAAATTACCGTTGACACAACTAGAAGTAAATGAAGTCATCGCAAAAACGTGTTTCGCTGACGACGCTCAATCAAGTGCTGTACTTGGAAACTGTTTTTCTCAGCGCTAAGTGGGGTCAAGTAAAATAATTAAACTGTGATTCAACTTATTTCACTATTCATAACGTTTGAGTCGTAAAATATCAGCGCGGTCGCCTGTTGAGCTTCACCAGATAATATGAGACTTCTTTCGCTGGACCTAACTTGAATCAGGTAACAGAATCAGAGAGTTTAAAGTTTTATCTCAACTCGTCATTTTCTGTTTGGGCAGCTAACTCCGAAAAGCCCTCTGTCACGACGGGCCTGCAAAGAATTTGTTGAAAGCTATATTTGTGAATATTTTATGTTTGTGCGCAAATAAACGCGAAATTCGTAATGGTTGTTTCAAATTGAATTAAAAAAATTGCAAAGCTTTTTTAAACTTTTACAGCGATTATCGCGGCAAAAAATGAGCGAAATAGCTGGTTGCACTTCACGGGCTCCTACAAACAAACATAGCTTTACCTTAGCTTTGAAAGTTGTTACATCGACGCAACAAGTTACTACGATACCGTTGCTATTATGGAAGTGGGATAACGCTTATCAAGGCTCGATAATTTTATCACTGAGTTGTGGTCAAGGGTGCATTGCCAAAAAAAGAAGGGGGAAACTGTTAATAAAAAGGAAGACATGCCGTACTACAGTCGTGATAGCTGAGAAGAAATTTTGCTGATAATGTCACTAAAATAAAAACATAAACAACATAAATGGCGTTTAACTTGGTGTCACACAAAAAAAGTGAAGAAACACCGTTCTCTTTCAAGAAATGGGTTTGACTTTTCCCTAAGTTCTCTCCCGGTTACTCCATTCATTTTGTCTTCACTTCTGGTGCAAGAAAAGTAATTTGCAAAGTTGTAATCATTTTGCTTCAAGGAACTGATAACTTCGTTGCACGCTGTTCATTCTTTTGCAGCTACAGGATAAGCGACGTCACACTAAACTTGTCTAATGGTGTCTGCGTTAAATGCTTAGCAATGGATACCAAGCTCATTGCCTTGGAAGCAGGCGTTGGTGTATGCACCATCGTAAGCACGTATGTTGTTATATCGCTGACGTGGTACTACTGCAAATCGCATTGTTCCACTGACCGGCCTCGATCTCGTCATGCACCGAATTTCACCCAAGGGAGCGGGAGAACCACTCACCAAGTGAGATACGGCCAGTCCCTTCACTGCGTGTCTAATGGAAGAACACAACTCTCATGCACAGGTGTGAATGGCCGTTTGGGCTACGGGGGCCGCGCAGTTTCCGTCAACCACAGCGCTAACGTCGCTGTCACAACAAACCATTCCGTCGCTTTACATCGCCTGTGTTTATCATCCGCGTGGCTGGTGCTGGCACACCATGCAATGGAACACATCGTGTTGGCTTTTGCTCTCAGCAATTTGTACGCCTGGGTGAGCTGCGAGATCCTCATTAGGCTGCAAATCGTTTTTTATTTGCTGCCACTGTCTCTACAGTACATTTTTCTGTGGCTTCGTCAGCGCGTGCTGTGCCTCAGCCCGGTTTTAACGCACAAAAGCTGGACCTGCAGCCTGTGGCTGGGATGGATTTTCATTGCGATCTTTTTTCTTAGCGAGGTTGGTTCCGTTGGATTGTTCATGATTAACGAGAAGTACGAACGAAACTTCACCAACAATGGCACAGAGAACGGGACTATGTCCTGCACGCGAGTGCCAACTAACCTCCTGCCGGATTATCTCCCCTGGGTTGTCACAGGAATATTGGCCTTTTTAAGTCAGATTATTTTTCTTTCGCTTTACATTCAACCGTTGTGCTGCAAGGCCGAAGCGATTAACGTCGCAGAAATGACTATGAATCGCCACCACAGCAGTAGTTTTTTCTCGCGAGTAAAACGAGTTTTTGTTGCGAGTGGCATTCTTGCAGCAACCGACCTTCTTGCATTAGCATGTTGCACGATATCCGAAGATTTGTACATATCATTGGTGATACTGGAATGTAACCTGTTGATCAATCAGGTATCGCTGGTCGCCTCATACTGGACTTGGAAAGCACGACTCTTCCCCTTGTGGGCGGCCAGGTTTCGGGAAGAGAATGGCCTTCAAAATGAAACTTTGAAACTTCAAATCCCTTCCGTAAGCAACGGCATCAGTTCGTCTAGCAGCCATATATCGTCCACTTCTACCATTCAAGAAGTGTGCACGGAATAGCAACTGGTATGGAAAACCGTTGGTCACGCACGAGTCCACGTGTCGGTTTTGTATGATTGGTTCAGGAAAGTAGAGGAGGCGATTATGGAGTGTAGGGAAGGAATACTGATTTACAGTTTGCAAATGTCTATAGTAGGTGTTCGATTCTATTGGAAACCAGTGCTTTCAGTGACTGTCAATGCAGATCTTCCTGATTTAAGGGAGAAATCTTCCCCAAAGAGAAATACTGCTGGCAGAGTTGACATGAGTGAAAAAAGAAAAAGGATAACATGTAGAATTAGATACGTGCTTCCTGTGTTGGAAAGGAAGCTGCTACAGCAGCAATGTTTTATGAAAAAAAAGTAACCGATGTTGCGCGAGGACATTTCTGCATTCATTTTAATCACTGTGATTTAATTTGCATTATTGGTTGTGATAATATTTGACGTTTGGTGAATGCTTTACATCGTGGTTATTCACCACAAGAACACCTGTCATTACGTTTTGGACCAAACAGTAAACAGATGACAGTGGCAAGCTTTTGAAACTAGCTAATGAATGAAATCACGAAAACTGTGTTTGCAAAATTTCTGTTTGGTGGCTTGTAGCTGGAAAAATAGATCTAATTATTAGTTTGTAAACTTTTTGTTGTCGAAAACTGTTCCCCGATAGGAGCGGATGCACCACGTGGGTTTGATTTTACTTTTTTTGGTAGAATAAGAATGTTTTAACGAATAAAAAAAAGCGATGTAAAGACATCTTTGTTTATTTTATGAAACGCTACTGTGAGTAAATCCGACACGTCTTGTGACACTGCTACTACACTAATCGTAACATGTTTTAAATTGACTTTCTGGCATGACTCTCACAACCCATACTAGCTCAGGTCGTGGAAATCATCGTTAAAGCTTTCTAGTTTGCGCTCCGGCCACTCAATACAAAAATTGCTTTTTGCGTGTCGCATCGCTTCTCTGCTGGGTAGCAACAACCATTGCTGGTCGCGATATTGTTATTACTGTCGAAAATTTGCAAATGACTCTGTGCTTTTCGAAGCAGTTACCCCGGACTGCGCTACTTGCCTTGCGCACCTTCTTGGCAAATGTCGAGATGAAACGTGTGAGATCTGGGCGCCCAGTGGTTGTGCTGTATTTGATTGCTTAGCGGCCCACAATTATCCAACTGCTTTATTTAAAGTTATCCGGATCTTAATTTTCTTAAATGCGATTGGAGTACGACGGCTGCAAGAACCGGATTAAAAAATTCTTTGGTTGATATCGTACCTACTCGCAGATTTCCGCCGGAGCAACCAGTCACAATTTTGAAGCAAACGTTTACTCCAATTTTCCGTGGGTAAATAGTGCTGGTTGAATCAAAAATGTGCTTACTGTTCAGCGTTTATATCACAATTAATTTTTTCATTTTGTCGAGATGACTTCAAACTACAATTTTGTCAACAAAAAACGGCACCTGCACAAGCATTTGACAGTTGCAGATCTGTTGAAAACAGTAGCTTTCTAAACGCTGTGAACGCTGTACATGCACAAATCCTAAGCATAACAACTTTCTTAGACCAAAACGGAAGAGGCACAACTTAGTTTTGGAGAAGCTGCTTGCAGAATTGAAAATTCTATATCAAATGTGTTGCAGAACTTGGGCACTCTCATAGCCTTCTTAGGCTTCAAAAATGGTTAACCTGGCGAAATAAAAATCACAGCAATAATATGCAGTTAAAAATAAAACAGAAAACGCTACGTTATGACTGCAATTCATTGTTACGTTCTTGTGCTGCGACCGTCTAAATCAGCTTTTGCTAAAAGTCAATGTGCTGCTTTTCGCGAACAGATCCATGAGAGTTTTGACAGGTTCTTCAACGTTGTTGTAAATGCAGCATATTAACAGCAGCAATCTGTAAATGTAACAGTCTGTAATTGGCTGCTAACATCAAAACGCTGGTTTTAAATAGCCTTCCCTCAAACATTGTTACGTCATGTGGAGCAGCCGCGTATCGACACCATTCCATAAACCTAATGGCAATGCATTTGCCAGGTTTTAATTAAAAATTTGCCACACTGTCCTCACACTCTTTGGTACTCAACTTCGAAACATAGCTAAAAAATTTGACAACTCGCTCCGATTGTCTGTTATAATAGCAGCAGTACTTACTGAATGTACCAGATTTCTTCACAAGTGTTGATTTCACGGGTAACCAGCGTCCACAGCAGAAATACCATGGGTAATTTTCAAAAAGTCCAGTCGGTGCGGATTTTGCAAATCCACTTCTCTGAAAGAAGCTCGAAGGAAACTTGGTGCATTTCGATTGTCTTCACCCCTGTGCTGCCCGGTTAGGCCTATTATCACGCACGAATGCACGTGCAGACCATCACAAATTTCTGCAATTACTAACTGGTGCTCACCATCGAAATCTATTTTGCATAAATAGGTTTTCAGCGGAAGAAAGATTATCTCACCCGCAAATATCCCTGCAGAAGAACATCCAAATTAAAAGTGATGGTTTGCATTGAGTGTCTTTGGTGACATTTGATACCACCCCACAATCATTCAGTGAAATGCTGAGTGAATAAAGTCTGCTGTTGGATTTTCATGGTATAGCGGTCGCCCCTTTTACGATGTAGCCTACCTGCGCAGCTCATACGTGACCGTAACGACATCTTTCGGCGTCATTTGGCAAGTGAGCTTGTGTTCTTCGCAAGTAATGACTTTTGCTCCGCAAACGTTACGGACCAATAGCAAGCGAGCCACAGTCGCAGTGAAATGTTTTGCGGTGGATTACTTACTTTCTTGACGCATTGTTGACAAATGTCGACTTCAGTAAAAATCAGACAGCTGGCTACGCAATGTGAAGCTGCATTGTTTGTTGGTTGACATTTCCTTTAATAAATAGTAACTGCATCAGTTTCTGTTTACGCCATATCTGTGCACACTCCTCTGCAGTTGTAGATACCCATGTATTTGATTTTTGTCTGAAGACCAGAATTTCACGAAAATGATTTCCAATCTTTCCATATCAAGTTATATATTATTTTTCCAACTCAAGTTTGCGATTGCGAGAACGTGGTGTTTGGTTAAAAAATTTCTGGAATTCCTTAACGTCAAGAAAAAGTTTACCTCAGCTTGTGACGGAAATACTGGTGCTTAAACTTCTGTGTTTTCACACAAAAAGACGAAGAGCACAAACGTGTTTGCAGCAGAAAGCGTGTTTTTTTTTCACTGATTTTGATCTCGAGGGCGGAAGTTAGTCTGTGTTTGGTATCCTTAATTTTTATTTTTCACACAAGTTTTTGTTTATGTTCCAGAGTATAGGTTCCCAACCTGGGGTACATGTACCACTAGGGTACATTTGCCTATCTGAAGGAGTACATTGAGGTTAGCAATAGAAGGGAAAAATGTATTTATATGTTATTTATTTCCAAATATTTACACATACAACAGTGACTATTATTTTCAAAAATCATTGTATGCTTATTGTTTAATATATCTATGATTAATCATAACAAAATATTGGGGAAAAGTCGATCAAACGAGTATGGAACATGTTCCAGTTTGGTACGAACTTGCACTCGCCTCTTCTTCTGTAACGTTTAGGGGTACATGCTCAGCTGTCGAAATACTGAAGGGGTACACGGTCAGAGAAAAGTTTGGAACTAAAATCTAGAGAAAATCTGATTAGGTTTTTAGAAACGCATTTTACAGCGGTCAAACATAAAAGCTTCCAATACAAATTCAATAATAATTTTTTCAAGTCATATAAGCATTGCAACCAAAATAGCAAACACATTTTGTCCCTTAGTGAAAAGCGAAGCTGATCTCAAGATATTCGCACTGAAGTCGGGATAAATCCAGTGATTATGACGCACCTGCGAATGCACACTGATCAAGGGCAGCCCATAAATCCGCTGGATCAAGTTTCGCTGATGACTAGGACCTATTCGCAAGTGAAGGTTGGCCGCAAACCACCGTTAACCTAATCCTTCGGAAAATATAAAGTGTGTACAACTTTAAAGCAGAATCTCCTGAAGCTATGATCTATATCTAGACTCAGTTTTCAAATGTTTTGTCAGCTTTTTGGGGACAGGTGATGAACAACATTTTTCAAATTTCAGACAAATGAAAAAACAGCTTTAAATGATATTTCCAAAAGTCATCCATTACGGAAAGTTTCATCAAGGTAATGCATATTGCACTTCTGCAGGATATTATTGTTTTGTAATGGGACAAATTTTCCCTATGACATTCCAGGAGGTATCTTTGGGGACTTTAATGAGAGCATCAATAACTCATAGGTCAAGATTGTTCACATAAGTATGTTGACAAGCAAAATTTGAGTAATTGACATCGGAAAATAGTGAAGTAAGTCAACAAAGAAAAAATTTAATTGGTGTCATCTTGGAGGTTTCAACACAGCAAAAATCCATCTTCCGTCGCAGTTACTACATCAACACAGAGCTTTTGTAATAACTTCCATTACAATTCAAGACAAGCAGAGAGAGCAGCGTGCATCGCTGAAGAACCTTGCCATTCGCGATGTTGCTTATAATGAATATTGCTCAGTACTTGCAACTAATTTCAGAAGTATTGTTTTTTATCAATAATGCAAGAACGCCAAAACAGAATAGGAGTATTGAGATAAAAGTGGAGCAAGACACGATTACATAAGGTTCAATGTAATTACTGGGTCACTCAAAAGTTTTTCGGTGCTCGTAAATAAATCAGAATGTGGGGTCTCAAAATGTTGCTTTACGCCTTTTGAAAATAAATTCAACTTACTTGTGCATGAACTGAACACCTACCCTTATTTTCCAAAATTCTGTTTAAAGCACCAATAGAATCCTTTGGTATAAAAAGTTCAACCTATATAGTAAACTTTTGTTGTTATCCTTGTATACTGTGGATTATATCTGTAGTTCTCAAGCTCGTAACACTGGTTGACAGGATGGATATGAAAAGACCATGCTAAAACTGCAAAACTTTTGCACAAAGGTTTGACGTCCACAATCTAATTGAAGTTAATGATGCGTCTATGACTCTTGACATCGTCTTCGATCAGAAAATGTGAAAGCGCCCTGTGCTGTGAAATTGTTTCATGAGACAGTTGCACAGTTGTTTGTGGAGGGTTTAAAAAGCATGTCACAGTAAAATTATTCGCAAACAATTTCTTTGGCACTTTCTTACAAGACTTCACAGTAACCCATGTACGCACTGCATAGATATGTTGTCTTCAAGCAAAGAATTATGTTGATTAAAAAATTTTGTTTGAAGTTTTTGCGCAAACTGTGTTGTCATTTCGCTAAGCTAGTTTCTGTTCTTTTCCATGAATTTCGCAAAATCGAAAAAGCTGAACTACGACGAACAAAGATACATTGCAAGGAAATTATCATCTATGAATAACATATTGTATGTACGGTGTTAAACAAGTATTCCTCAGATCTATGTCTTTATAAAATTATGCACATGTGCTGTCAAACTTGGGATGCAATGAAAAAAATTCAAAAAAATTTCATAAAATGCTCTTCAAAACAAACTGTCAGCAGTTGAGAGCTCACCCTGCTGTNCCAGTGTGCTTCACAAACGGTGAAATCGTAAGAATTNAAATTTTACCACTCAGAAGCTAGCACATCTGTAGATGCTTGAATTCGTACCTTCAGCCCATAGTCTCGGTCAGCAANATTTTTTGCTCTGTGAATTTCAGGAATTTCGGCAGACGTGAGGACGAGCAACTTGAGACACTTNGTTGTCNATCAGTCAAAAGGCTTTCGTTGACAAAAGGAACAATTTGTCACATGTGTGATGAGTTGAACTGTGGCCTTATCTTCACCCAGTTTTCGTTAAAAAGTTGTTTCAAACAAGACACTCACAAAGTCAAACACCTTGTAAAAATAAATCCAATTGCCTACACACGAAACGCTCTCACGCATCACACAATTTAACGAGGAAGAATGCTGGAGCTTAGCGTCTATATTTTTTGTTTTCGTTGTCTCTACCAGTCAACATTTTTATCACCAAGACAAAGTACAAGTGTGGCCTGCTTCGTCAGGCGCAAACTGACAAAATAAGCTGTTTTTTTTGCGCCATCGAACACATTCAAGCTGTCTTCATCTTTTTCAGAAATAGTTAGTAGGCATTGTGATCAACGCACGCTCACTAGGGATAGCAATGTTGGAAGACCAAGAAACTAGTTTTTAGGCCTGATCTAAAAAATCTTTGGAATGTACTTAAGCTGGCGCCCTGCTAGTGGTCGACTTTTCGTGGCAAACATGCTATCACAGTCTTTAGTAATGCCTTAGCTCATTCGTATGAACTGTTTTATATTAACTTGCTTACGTTAGCTGGCTGAACACTGGTCCAAATACCACACATACTGTAACTTTCATTTTCCAGCAAGCAATCCTTTTTATATCTTCTCCAACACAGATATTTTCAAAAGTCCCGCCATTATTGAAGTGCTTGAGGCAGAACTTGTGTAAAAAGATTGTAAAGCGTCCAGTTTCACAGAGCTTGAGGAATGGTTGTTTTATGCTTTGATTCCCGTAGCTTGCTATAGGCCTTGTCAAAGTTGTGACTATCGATGGTCCCTAAACGATAACCAGAATTTGAATAACTATAGGCCAATGCATAATAAATGTCTCTTAGCACTGCATGTCAGTTTCCTCAATCATGAAAAATCGCTTTGTTTTAATGGACTGTTTTCTTCACCATTGGCTCCCGAGTTCTTCGAAGTCGTTATCACACCTGTTCACGCGCATTATTTATGCGGCACACACGGGTTTTAACTGAGACGCAACCAACGCGCAAGTTCGATTTAGGCAGCAAGAACGTCACGTCTAGAAAAAATCTGTTTTTATTTTTGTGTTTTAAAAAGGAAGAAACTAATTAAGTTCTCAGCGAAAAAAAAAATTCTGGAACTGAAAATTACGCTCAGATGGATGATAAATCCTCTAAAAGTACAAATATTTTGCCCGCAAGTGAATGGTTCGGGTTAGATACCAATTACTCGATGATCCTCTGATTTTAGTCCAAAAAGATCAATACGCCTGTACGTTTGTGGGTTATGTACGTTGCTTTCCAACAAACAAAAGTTTTTTTACATAAAAGAATCCCTACCAAATGTGCGATCATCGTTCTAACAGCAATACTTTACACAAAACAATGGACGTGTGTTAAATTATTAGAATAATTTCCCACGAGACGGAACCGTACTGCAAATTAAATCAAGTAAGGCGTAGGCAAACGTGTTTGTTTTTGTAGACATTGATTCATACCTGAAGTGAACAACTTCAAAATTGTTGGTTGTGCGCGTTAGTAACTAACAACACATCCTGACATACCACTTTGGCTTGTCGCTTTGACTCATTCTAATGATGAAGACAACTTGAGTCACATTTAAAAATGCTTACGACTCCTTTTCTTTGTTGCTGTGCTTCTGATAACAAGTTAGATCAGTGGTTCTCAAACTGTTCTGCATGTTGACCCCCAATTAAAGTATACAATTTTCTGTAGACCCCGTAGCCTGTCCCAACAGTTACTAATACAAGGAAAGTAAGTGTCAAAATAAATTTGAGTACTTTTTACTTGAAACGCATGATAAAATAATGCACAATCCGAAAATATGCTTAGAACTTAGTGGCCATTCAGTGACCCCCATTCAACCCCGTGACTATTTATCGACCCATTGGATGGTCCAATTGACCCCTGGGGGTCGATATCGACCACTTTGAGAACCACTGAGTTAGATGATAAGTTATACCTTATTACCAAACACAGTAGACTACATGGTGTGCCGCAACATCATGTTATCTCGGCTAACTTCGGGCACGTGCTTGTCGGAAGTCATGCAATGGTCTTTTTCAAATTGGGGAAAAGAAACCGCATACTTCTGGTGTGCATTTTGCGTTTTTGAGAAAAGTTTGAAACAGTTATGGGAAGATTATTTTATTTATCTTTGCCCATACTACACGCATTTTTATTCCATTGTGAAGTTGCGTAGCGATCACGTCCCAAGTCAGTGGAGCCACGCCAGGCACATAGAATTAATTATACTGTTGCAAAATTGCAACGTGTGTAACATCTGCATCAATCTAGTTTCATGTAAGCAAATGGGGGTATGCAGTCACTTTACTCAGTAGAGCTGATTGCGCCGATAATATTTTGCAAACAAGAAATCTGTTAAAATGTTTGCCCCTGCACGCCAGAAAACGACTTTGGGCGGGTGGCCGACCAAGTTGATCAGCTTTCAAAGACAACTTTTATTCCAGTAAATCTTTTCTGCTCTTTTTATGGTAGCCTATCACATGTCCTTTTGATACTATGCAATGGACATTGCACCTTTCACTTCACGGACGCACCTCATACTTGTCAAGACCCTCGAAACCACCATGCTTTCCCACCGAGTGAAGACATCTACACATTGCACAAAACAAAATCGTCTCACTCAGATGTCATTCTACTCCCAGTCATTGGCTTTCACCAATATGGCTCTTCCGCAACACTTTCGACCACATTAACAAAACATCCACTTCTTGAATAAAATTCGTCAAGCCGCACGCCCAAAAATATCATCAAAGTATTTTGCTTGTTATGAAGTTGAGCAGCGGATTTCTACGCTTTAATGAGGCCGTTAATGTTTTTCGTCCTCATTTCTCTTGCGCCACCTTGCAGGTCTTCGTTTGTTAATCAACGGTTTCTTAAAACGCGGCGTCAGGGAAGGTGCTGCATCATCGTTACCAGATGAATCGATGCCCTGCGTGGCAGTTGCACAGAGTGCCATTTGTTAAACTCATAAGGAAACGGTAGTTACAAAAAAACAAGAGCTGTTAAAGTGCAAAAAAAATTAAAAGATATTATATAGTTATTAGAAGCTGAAAACATAGGCGCAGGAGGCGGGGGTGCAGGCAGGTCCGTAGCCAGGTTTTGAAGTTTTGGGGGGAAATGCATTTTTAGGGGGACAAGGTTTTTGTTGTTATTACATGTTTGAAACAAATTTTTCTGGGCAAAACAAAAAATTTGGAGGAAAACAAAAAAGTTTGGGGGTCACTGCCCCCGAATGTCATCGAGGCTACGGGCCTGGATGCAGGGAAGGCTGTAGCCCGCCAACTATTTTGCTTTCAGGAAAAAATAATTTCAACAATAGAAAAATATTTTTTT
>JGI24158J21664_10002949_pt1 | contig 21073 bp, 9 predicted proteins | sample Ectturendosymbi3_FD_21664 | JGI IMG/M metagenome (IMG submission 21664) | reverse complement strand
TTTTCCACCCTGACTCAAAGCTCTAGTTACGCCACTGATTATAGCTATGCAGAATAAGAATGCAAAAAAGAGGACATTTTCGAATGTCCTCGGAGAACATTTCATTTCTCATGAAAAAAGTGGACACGTACTTCAAAAAGAGGGCGTATGGTAGCCGTACCTACTCAAATGCGACCTGTGCAAATCTAAGTAGAGCAGACGCAAAATCTGCCAGAAACGAGGAGAGACGAAAGCTAGCGTGTTCTACGTAGCTTGGCTTTGCATTCACTAGATTCAGATACCTGGCCGACTTTCAGGAAACTAATAAGTGTAATGGTTGTTTCGTCACAATATCAAATCTTCTTCAAGTGAAATACTGCTGTTTGGCTGACCGATGTAACAAATAGCGTCTACAAACGAACTTTTCTCGATAAAAGTGGCTAAGTGGCACGCCCATGTCGCACATATGGCTAAACCCATGAACATGGTGGGGGGACCTCTTTGGTGGGGGGCCCTGGACCCAGGCCCCTTGGGCCTCCCCTAAATCCGGCGCTGAGACTTTGCGATGCTGCTTTGTAACCATCACTTTTCCAAAGCACATACTTCTCTTTTCAGGTCGGACTTGGACTGCATCCTCAGTTTGATTGCAAGAAAGTTTACAGTTTACAACAGATGCTTCCTTGAGTTTCTAAGCGGGCCTTTTTCTCCATTTCCTGATGGTTGATCCCTACGCAGCTCTTCACATATCGCCCGTCTTGGTCGTTAGGTCCCAGGTCACTTATCATTAACATATATATTCGAATTGAAACAGCATAGGTGCGTAAAGTGACATTGCGCTGAGCACAAATATCTGCGGTAAAGACAAAACTAACTATCAATGGTTACATTTGAAGAAGGTCTTCACTGATGGAGATTTATTTTATGCTGCCTTATGGCCAAGTACTTTTTAATGGGAATTCAGTTTAACTGTCCAGAAACAATAGTGAATGTTTTGATAAAACAATGGGAGTTGAACATGCAACCGACCCTTGTGTTGCTATGACAATAACATGTAAAACAATAGGCTGGCAAACTTCGCAACGATTTATCCGACCCATTGTTTCAATTACCTCTGTAACGAGTTTCTCATACTTTTTGGTTGCTCAACCGGTCTCAGTGTAACTGTAAACTTAGATTATACTGTACTGATAATTTCTGCACTACTAGAAGCAGAGACGTCAAGCTTGTGATCGTCAGGGCGAGGTCCAAAATTTTTGAACGATAATAATTTTAGCAACAAAAACATTTTCAACGTCAATGAAAGTCATTTCATTTTAATTATTTGATTTCACAGAAATATCCTTTAATGTTTGTTCATTTGCAACTGCTGTGCGCAAACGTTGATGACATCTTTTGCTGTTCACTTCGAAAAGCATACCTGGGCCTCCGCTTACTTTTTGCGCAGCGCCCCCAAGTGTCAGCATACAGCGTGGATCACACACACAAAATTTATCCGTAGTGTTTGTCGCCCTAATCGACACAGATGAAGTTGCAAAAACAAAAAGTAAGCCGTTGTTTCAGAGTAGTCGCGCGCCTTTTTATTTTCTGGTGCAGCATACAACAGTGAGTTCAGCGTTTCTGTATGTGCTAGTAAGTGCCACTATAATTTTGTATCAAGTCCGAATCTCGCCTCAGAAGAAATTTCGCAAGCCCTGCTACATCTCCAGCCTAAGGGCCTGTGGAAACACGTTAATCCACCAAACATACACCGCACATAAAATATTCTCGATAACCAAATAAAACGCCACTTTAATACAAGTTCAATAAAGAAGCAGATCATGTGTTTGCATATTTGCAAAGTAGGGTGCATCATCTGTAGGCTGCGTGCAGTGAAGTATTCGACGATCAGTGTAAAAACGTAAATGGCAACTGCAAAACCTTACCAGCGCATCTGGTTCCACTTGTTCCGCCTTCATGAGTCTCTTCAGTTATTTCACGCCGACCTTCTGCAAACACTGGCTTTTCTCTCCGCACTCACAAAGCAACAGCACTTCAAACTGCTGTACAAGGACCCTCGACTGTCCAGGGGTTTATACGACAGGAGTCGCGGTGCTCGATTCAACCACAGTACACAGAACACACTTCAAGAGCAACTCGAACGCAAGGTAAAGCAAGCTGCTGTAAATGAGGTCTCAGTCCAGAAGTTCTCTTACACTCATTGCTGCTCGCCGAAAGAACCTTACACACCTGAGCAAGAAGATCTCATTTTCGCTTGTGCATGTTCGTCGCAATTCGATTTTTCAGATTTACTTTACGTCTTGAACGTTCCACCTGATTGGTGAAAATTTTGTTACAGTATCTTTTCCGAGTGACGAAAGAGATAACGCGGCAAGGCAAAATTTTTAAATCGGCAATCCGAAATTTATGTCAAACAATAAAACTGTAGGAGAAAATAGTGGCACTGCGTGTCTTTAAACAAATGATTTTAACCAAAATCCTTCATTTACAAAAACTGCTCATTCCCTCCCTATCTGACAAAAGTGGAAACCAGCAGATTGGGCGTCACTGGTGAATTGCACGTCCAATTTGAGTATATGGTCATACTGCTATATGTAGTAGCACGAAATCAACCCCAGCCATACCATTTAACTGGTTTGTTTAAGGAAATCATAACGCGAATACCTCTTCACCCTATCTCACAGAAGTTATATGCATTACGGCTAAAACGCTTCGACAATCAAATTTCTGAGCTCTGTAAGACGGTTGATAGAAACGAGTAATTGCCTACAAAAAGCACAGCAAAAATCACAGGATGATTTGACCGGCAATTCGATCTTCAGCTGGTGTCACGAGTGAAATGTTTGATATCACAAACTAGTTATCTTTGCAACATTTCTTCAAAAGCAAGCCATAAGCTACTTTGACAAAGTTGGTCTAAGTAAGCAAAGAATGAAATAACTCATTTATCAAATTCAACTCCACTCCATTTTCACATCATCACTGATGATTAATGCTTAGTCGTTTCATATTAGAAACCAATTTACTTTTGTCTTTGATACAAAAGGAATATGATCAGACATAACGTCTTACCACCTTTCAACAATGATTATTATCAGAATAATTGCTTAGAATTTTTACGGTCGCTGAACATGACGCAGAAAGGTTGCACCATCCCAGAAATTATTCAATGGATCCAAAGTCAAACGTTTTTTTTCAGCTACTATGAACTGCTGGTTTTGCACAACTTGAATGTTAAAACTTTGAAAATTATATCCTGAGTCTTAATGTGTCATACATAAAGGCCAGGCATGCTGCTTCTACCTTTTCTAGTTTACTCATCCCGTAACTGGTTGAACATGTACACATAACCGGCACCGCAAACCATGCTGCTACATTACTGTACAAAAAGCAGCTACTGACTTCTTTCCATGTATCCCAGTCAACCTGAACCACCCAAACGTGAACGTATCAACAAGAAGTCAACCCGGGCAACCAGGGCTCGCGGTTCAATTTCTTTGACCCAGAACGTCATAAACTTAACCGCTGTGTTTCTCACCAGGTGAGACAAACTATTGCAAAACCTTCCACAGCATTCCAGACCTCTCACCTATTCACAGGGTCTCCGGCGCATGCTGCTAAAATTACAGACCAGATACGTCGCAAAACTAAACCATTCGTGGCTTTGTGTCCACGTGAGAAATTGTCTGAGACTGCATCGGCGACAAAACCCCTTTCTGGCCCATTGAGTCTCAATGGCTAAGCCAAACAGGTGGGGAAAAGAACAATGGTTCAGGTTGGATGACAAGCTTCTTTTGCACTAGCAGGGTGTTGCTGAATGTTTGACACGAACAAAGTTTCGTGTTGTGTGACTTGCAGTTGCACCCTATCGATGGTAATGCATTTTCAGCTATAGATCAATGGTTGATGATAAACCGTTGTGACCCCGAATCCTTATATAAATTGCAGGCAAGCTTGTTGCGTACATGGTTTAGTGGGGCTTTAGGTTAGTTTGTTTCTATCACATAGGGCTACACTTTGTTAGGGACAGTCGGAGCCAAAGTGAGGGCTTATTTTGAGGTTGTCAGAACGGAATTGTGAAAATCTCAAAGTTCCTAGAACATCTTTACCACTATTAACTTTTCATACGATTCGTTTTTGTGGATTAACTTTGTTTAAATTATTTTGATAAGCTATCGTACAAACGCTACGTGAAAGTTTTTTTTTGTAGCTGACATGAGTATTACAAGTATTACAAGTATTACATCATTTCATGTATTATCGATCGATTCAAATGATTTGCTTTGAGAAGCATATGCACTTAAATATTTGCAAAACTTGCGTATTAGGTACTAAAAAATATTTATTACCCCATCACTTGTGACCACTCCTCATTGATAGAAGACTTTGACATAGCGTGGAACAAATAAAACTACTTGCGAACCAGATGCCCTGTTCAGGAAAAATCATCTTTTACCGATATGTAGTGTAGGCAAGCTAGAGCTTGGTACGTGATATACAGTATTTTCTATTACATTTAGAGTTATCTAATTTGAATAAATGTTCATATATATACTGCTATAAGGTTTTATTTTAAGTTCAGTTTCGTGCTTGCTCGCAAAAATATGTGGTGCGTTGCGATTATACTCGTAGATAGTTTTTCTTAAACTGTTAATTAAACGACACCAAAATTTATGGCCTCAGGAGGATTTTTTATAATTATTCAAATAGTGGTTTTTAAACGTCTTTTAAACACATTTATTTGCCATCAGCCCACCTCATTAAAGTTACTGTACACTAAACAATAACTCATTTCGCCAAAATATTTTTGCTTATGACGTCAAAAAGAGTCAATTTGCTGACAACCCATGATTCAAACTTGCACATATCTATATTCAAGTAACTGCTCTCCACAACAGGGAAAGTAGGGGATCGGTTGGCAAATTGTTTAATGTATGGAAATCGATTTCATGTAAAATTCCGCATTCTCAATTCTGAAAGCTTATACTAGTAGAATATTAGAATTGTTGTTATGCACTTAATATACAAAACATTTACCAGCTCAACCAATGGGATTTAAAATTCAGTTATTTAGAATATCAACGAAATGTTACTCCTCAAATAACAGGAAAAATGATGTTGGTCCAAATTGTGATTCAACCCAAGACGAAAAGTGTAAAAACTATCTGAGATTTTTATCCAATTATGAGTTAAAGTGAAGAGGTTTAGACGGTTACTTGGTGAAAAAGTTATCAATGACAAGATGCTTCACTCCTGAACAAAATCCTTTTTTGTGATGTACCTCAACTGCAAGGTTGTGCAAAGATTTGTTTGACTGCACTTACATTATGTGCTATTCGTTAGATAAACGGTCGTTTAAAATTCGTGACCTCTTCCCCAAATGTTTGGTGGTCGAACTGCAATATTACCAGGATAAGTATTTTGACTTGATGAAAATCTGAAACGTAAGTGCCAACTAGTTTCCTCGTCAAACGAAAGCAAATTTTGAAAAGATGGCGTCGATCTTCCCGCGTATTAAATAGAAAACAATTAGCTACTGACGAGAGGAAGAACCAAGTTACTCATGCATTTGGAATGCAGCTTCGGGCTTTTCGTATATAGACTTTGGTCAGAAGAAGCACCAGCTAACGTTTCAATTTTCTGCGCACACCCACCAGGTTCTGTGACTAAACGTGACAAGTCGCACAGGGCACAAGAACTCTCTACCTCACCTTGGCCAGTCTTCCTCTGTAGTCCGCGCAGCACGATCTTACAGTGATCAAGTAGTTGTCGCGGTCATCAGATGTGACAAGGCGCAAGGTCTTCTCGCACCCAACACACTTCACGCACATGTTCATTTCGCAATCTATTTGTCGCGGCGGTCTGTGATTACGTCGACAGTGACGGCATCCCCGATGACGTTTCTGTGTTGTTTTGACGGCAGCCTCCCCAGGCAACGAGTTGTCATTCGCTTCATCGAGACACGGAGGACACCTTTGGTCGACACTAGCTCTTTTGATACTTTTCTCTCGTTTCTTCTTGTTGTTAACACTGTTCAAAACGTAACCAGCCCCTTTCGCTACTGGCATTTTACGACACTTTCTTATTCGTTCGTTAATGGCAACGCAAAACTTCCCGAAAGGTAAAATTCCATTTCCTGTGAAAGCAACTTAACATAAAACAGCCTGCTGCTTGTTCGACAGCTTCGCAGAATGTTTACATTGAAAAATGCGGTGTGTTCAAAAACAACAAAACAATGAATAAACAGGAGACAATTGTCTGCACAAAGTTTTTCTTCCCTTAATGTTTTTAACAGGGTTTCCCGATATGGCGCTATGGGATGTGAGATACGGGAAGTATCACAATTTGCAAACATGCATTTTTTGAGAAACGTTCATCAAAACTTGGCATGTGCGTCTAAGTCTTTCTGAACGGGCGCCTCCTACAGACACACAAGCTAACACACACACACACACACACACACACACACACACCGCAGTGTGCATGAAGCGGATCCATGATACAAGCATGAGGAAATGTAACACTGTCCAGTACAAAACATGAAAGCAGACCCGTTGCGCGTATAAGCGAAGAACATCGAACAAGCATACTGCTGAAGACCTCGAAGCAAATCATACCTAAGAGGCGTTTTCGCCCTAACTTTCTACTCAGACGCAGTCACGCAAAATGCATAAAAGTTTTAATTTACGCAAAGTGCGTACAATCAAAATAACTTCAAAATGGAAGTATTTGCCACTCGATCGCAAAATTCACAGTTAATGGTTTGACGTCCATATTCATGCTTTTTCAGAAATATGTTTGCAACAGCGTGCGCGCCAAAAAAATAAAATTCAGGAATAGATTCTTATGGACAACTGAAAACGACGTTCCCCCACGCCGTAGTTAATTTCCACTGAGTTTCTGAGTTTTCATACTTGTTCTTTAAAACCTGTTTGTTTCAGTTCAAAAGATGGGCAGCTGCACATTACTGTTATGACTGTTTCTACGTTCTTGCATAGGATAACTGCCAGAAAATATTCCTCATTAACCCTTCCTCCTCTTGTTAGCTTGAAACAAAGCCTTTGCAGTTATTTCGTTTACAGCATTTCATCATAGATGTCTAACGAAAGCAAATACCAGTAAGCCGGTGCTTTGACGAGGAGTACATGAAAATCGAGCTGATAAAATATTCATAAATATTTTGTTCCGAGTCCAAAAGCCTTGTTGAATTGCGTTAGGATCCGCATTTACGCGAGGTTTTATTATCCCTAATAAAAGCCTTTTTTACATGTTTGTTGTCTGAATAAAATTTGACCTTTAATAAAGTGTTTCAAAATTCGTAGGAGCACTCACCAAGCCCGATAAACTAACTGATTTGATATGGAATGGTTCAGGCAAAAAAGCTGTATAATACCGAGTTTTTCCCTTGCTGGCAGATTTCGTTTATACGTGCCTTGTAACACAAGCAGTTTGAAAATGAACCTAAAATTCAACTTTATGAATTTGGTGGTTTGATTAACCGTAGGTCTGCATAAATGTCTTATTGAACAAATGCTTTGTGACATAATATGTATCTATTTGTTCTTTTTTCTATTCTCAGGGCAACGTCCAGTAGTTGGGTTTGCCCTTGGAATTACAATCGATTGGTTTTTGCACTTGGAATTTACCGACTTTATGTCAGAATACATCTCCATGTAAAGGAAGAAAAGGAAGAAAGGTTTTAAGGCTCAATGCGCTGATTTTTCATACTGATCGTAAGATGTAGCAGTCTTCAACAAAGACTTGTCTGAAAACCAGCAATGAATTCATGTCAAGCGCACTGAGAAAAGAAAACAAGCCAGACCATTTGAGCAATTGTTATTTTGTTTTTTGAGGCTATCTCTGACTTGTGTCTATTCAATGCGTGGAATAAGAACAGTTTTGCTGGCTATTACAGAAGATGGAACTACTGATGAAAAGGCAAGGCTAAGCCTCACATGATAAGCTTGTCAAATCGCAGCAACACTGACATCAGTTACACGTTTCAAAACGGTTGGTGGCGGATTTGTGCAAGGTCTTCGAAAACGTCGATTGAACGTCACATGATGGCGTTCAAATTACGAACAAAAATTGCTTTCGCCTCTGGAGAAATTAATGCGAAGGGCGAGGTCGGAAGCAAATTTTTCGGAAAGGTCGAGCACTGATGAGATGTTACACGCAAGAGTATTTCACGTTTTAAAACTAGGGTCAACACAACCAAACATTTTTACAGATCTGTTTAAACGAATGTTGTAGAAAGATTTACTTCCAGTTACGCGGTGAGAATTTTTGCCCGTACATCATGAAATGTGTTTTGCTGAAAATGTATGTGTCACCCTCATGCTATTTTTGTTTTATGAAGTGGGAAAAGCATTTGCGAGGGATTCTTAAAAATCGTATCTTTAAAATATTCCATTTTGCCTGTCAGTGACAACTTAGTTAATCAAAAAAGTGATTTTAATCTTTGAAATCTTCCAACAAAAATTAAAAAAATCACTGCATTCCATGGCTGCAGATGTAATTAGAGTTGGAGTATGTTGACCTCAAAAAGCGAAACACAGTTTCGAAGTTTTTTCAAGAATTTTTTGCACAAAACAAGTTTCTGTTTTCTGTCAGACGCTATTTTTTTGATGAGAAGGACGTTATTTCTACAAAAACTTTGTGATCCGGCATTCTGACGTAATTCATTTCACTAAAAGACCACCGTGTTTGCAGTAAGCAACCACGTGAAGTGATTTGAGGAAAATGTTAACTTTTGGGTGTTATTTTCCTTTTTGGGGGGTAAACAAAGCGGTATATCATTGTGAAATTATTTTAAAATACAATTAACAAAAATTCGTAAAGGAATGGTAAGAGAAAATCTTCACACGCTTTTTACCTAAAAAGACAACAAAAATCACAATCCAATACTTGATTAATGTTATCACTACCCTCTACACGCCTCGCGGTAAATTCGACATCAGACCTGCTGGAACGAAAGTCTGACTTGTGCGCTCAAGAAATTACGTATCGATTGGTGCACCAATTCCTTTGGCGTCCCCGTCGTGATCCCGTCTCAAGATCGATCGTACCTTTCGTCAAAAACGATCACTCTTCCCGCTTGCTGTGAAAAAACTGGACAAATTCCTTGTAATTCGCAATCAGGGCCGAATCAAGAAGTACGTATGTTCGGGGAGGTAGTAAAGGCAAAGATGTAATAAAGTATTTTGGCGATAAGCAAAGTTTCGTTTCGTATTAAAAAAAAATTTTTTAACAACCGCTTTTTAATATCGCATATTGCAGGTTAGCGCTCCTTCCGAGATGCACATCTATGAAAACAAATGCTGAATAATATTATGCATATCTATGAAAAAAAATGTTGAATAATAAAATTTATACAATACTGTACTGCAGGATAAAAACAAAATCCTGGAATGCTTAAACTTTATCTATTTAGTTAATGCACAAAACTCGTGAAAGATTCGAAGTTTTTTAAAACCTAACGTTTGCCACAAGTGTGTAAAGCATGCCCTGAATTTTAGAATCAGGCAAGTGTTGTTCTTGACTGGGTAGATTCGAGAGCCACTAAAATGTTTTTAAATTTCGCTTGCTTGCTTCCATGTATTTACGTAGGCATTCTTTTATCACAGATCTAAAGCTGAACCAAACGTTAATAAAAGAGGTGTGCAGAACAACGCTTTTTACCTCCGAGAGGTAAATGCACCCTTAGAGGGTTAATTGCAAGAAAGAGAAAATTTTCTGAACCATAATTTATTGGCAATGTGTAATTTTTATTACAAAATTCTGGAAGTGGTTCACTGGATTATGATTCAAATGTATGCCTCATATTTACTTTCATTCTTTTCCACTCTGCAAGAGTAGGCTTTCTGAGTAAGCTGCCGGTTTTACTTCCACAGCGTGTGTGCTGCATGATTTATAATCAAGACCTAAGTAACAAAACACAAAATATGACTTTGTTGTGTGCTTGCATCATAGCTTTTTGGACGCAACAAAATTCCTTTCGGACTCCAAAATAATTTCCTCATAAAAGCGGTTTATGTCGCTTGAATCATTAAATGAGTTTTTATCAGTGAAAAAAGTTGAAAAATATGTAGTGGTAATTTTCATTTTTGAAAAGTGCCAAGGCATAAGCGAGAGAAAAGGTTAAGAAACCCTAATATAGAGCATGTAGCGTTCAAGGAAACCACCAAAATTGGGATTCTAAATTTTGGTTTGAAAAATACAAACGGATTTTCAGTAAAGCCAACTAAAACATGCAGTAGTTTTCTTTTTATCTGAATATTACTCAAATTTGAATAAAACACAAGTTTTTGAATAAACATTCGTAGCATTGTGCCAGAGTAAATGCGAAATCAGTCTTTAAAATTTTAAATGCTAGTTATAATATCATTTAAAACAGTTCATCGCGATAGATATCTGTAAATCTAAAGTCATCACTTTGTTTAAGATAAAATTGGTTAAAGAATGGCTATTTCTCCAGAAAAGGCTTTTATTTGTTGAAAACCCTAACAGGATAGCCGCCAGCCAACGAACGCATAGGAATTGTCTATTTTGCCTTTATAGCTGTTATATTTTACAATGTAAACACTTATTGTACAACGGACGACTTGTGTGTGAATTGGGTATTTTGAAAACTAATCAGATTTTGAAAGCTTTACTTCTGGAAAACTTTTTGATGTGTGCATGTCAAAGTGATTAAAGGTTTTTGAAAGCGACTATCAGGAGCTGTTTATGCCTTCAAACTAACATACGCCATTTTTCCAACATACGTTACGTGAAAAGCTTAACCCGGGATTTTGGAAAAAACACATTATTATAGTGGAACAAAAGTTGTACAAACAACTAATCAAATACCAATGCATAGTGTTTTTGCGACAACAATAAGTTACGTATTAATTCGATAGTAATGCAGGCATTGCTTCAGCTAATATTTAAAACTTTTTTACATGGACAACGGTGATTGCTAACTTGCAAGCTGCTACGTATCTCTCAACAAAATCTATTTCCTTCTTCCAAAAATCATCAACATAAAACTGAAAGCGACACTCTCAAATCTCGAGGAAGAGAGTTATTGAATACCTTAATGTCACCTGTCTGTTGATATTTGCTTGACACTAGGGCAACCACTTCATGACATTCGATCACGTTTCTACCAGGTCGAGTATGCGCAATCTGTTATTTATAAAAGATATATTTTTGGTGTTGAAAAAGGAGATATAAGTGTATTTATTTTGTGAGACATAACTTAATATTTTTTAACAGAACTACCTGAACTATGGGTCTCGCAACTCTTGACCTGATTTTCTGGCTGTCATTGCACTATTTAACTGCTTTATCGAACTCAAATTGGAATAAATCGGTTATATCCACTCTATAGCAAGCACAAAGGATTTGGTTGATGGAAATTAATTCCACAAACATATTTCAACATCATTGTAAGCTGCCGACGTTTCCCTAACAAGCACCAAATTTTACTTCAAGAATTTGTTGAAGAAAAGATCTGAAGTTCCAGTGTTAGCAACGGACATGCTGTCTCTGCGCTTGCTCAGTGCTTAAAGCAAAAACAAGCAAGATAATTTCCTTACCTGCCTCTACTGCTTATCGATCGTTTCACTTGATTTTCTTGGCTGTCCGTAAAAATACAAAGGTCGGTCCTAACCCCTGGTGGTTAGAAGGTAATCTCGAAGATTGTGAATCAAGCCTCTGACAAATGCAGAAGCAAGCAATACATGTTTCATACCTGGAGCGGTACATTGGCTGGAAACACAAAACGATACCTATATTTCCTGAAACGCGTTGAGATCGACACGATGTGACTTTGTGCTGTGAACATGTTCACATGCATTAATGCTTTAATTAACTAACAAGCTAATACACCTATATAAAAAAAATCTTGCAATGTGACTTAGTGAAATGCATTACGCCAGAATTCTTGCTTTATCAGTTGTATCGCATTGCTCTTTGAAAGTCATTTGCAGATATTTCGAATTTTTCATATAGAATTCGCTTGTCGTGAAGGTTAAAATTTCGATTTTCGATGCAAATTTCAGGGAACACGCAAGATTTTTGCTGATGTAACATCTTGACAAACGTGCTTGAAAAAATACTGAATAAATGGAGAATCGCAAGCGAGTGCTGAATAGCTATTATAGGTTTTTATCCGTTGTGTTTTTAAACCTCATCACAAATGAAGTCAACCATTAGCTTGAGAAAGACACAAAATTAATCGGTAAAGAAAACTTGAGTATTAACTTTCAACGGGATAACTACAAAATGTAAACATGACTATTTGTGCAACGGTATCTGTTAATACTTTTCACACTTATCCTCTTCAAAATGAACCTTGTTACATCACAGAGCATACCACGCAGAGCATACTACCTCAACACTTATTGAGAACATGCTTTTTACTTTGTTGCGTTTATTAATAGTTTCGAAATTTAACTGTAAGTTGTTCTACTTCTACAGTAGAGCAGCGGTAAAAAGCAGTTTCTTATACACGTGTGCTCAGTTTTTACTGGGTTAGCGTCATTACTTGTCTCGACAACGTTTTTTCGTCAATATTAGCTTGTCGCATTCGTCAAAATGAAAAAAATCAAAGAGAATAAAAACGGAAATAAGTGACTACAAGGTGTGAGCCAATAGATAAACTGGTCTTGAATCCTCGAAAAAATGACGTTCAAGAGACAGCAGCGGTGTAAGTTTCCAGTTTTCCAGACAGTCTGCTCCCTCCAGGTGCTTTCGGAATAATGATTCCAACAGTACACACTGTCACAGGTGTAGGAGCAGGCAAATTTTGGGAGGTGCAAAGAATTTTTACATTTTACCAGTTAGCCTGAAAAATATTTTGTGTGACTTTTGCCTAAAAATTTTCTCTTGGTGTGACCTCCAAAAAAAGGTCTTCATGTGTTTTTGCAAACATTGGGCGTCATTTTTAGAAGTCAAACGACGTTGGGCCCCATTTTTGCCCAGACTATCAGGGATTTTACCCAGATTTTCTCGGATTTTGCCCAGATTTTCAGGAATTTTTCTCGGATTTTCGACACATCAGAACTTTTTGGGGTACGCTTGCACCTCCTGCACCCCTGCCTCCTGCACCCCTGCCTCCTGCACCCCTGCCTCCTGCACCCCTGCCTCCTGCACCCCTGCGCACTATACCAAATCTCAGGGATTAACGATGAATAGCGAAGTTGTCTTTTGATTACGAATCAACCGACCGCATCAATAAATATGGCAAAAAATTTTGTTGCAACAACACGTTCCTGCAGATAAGTGGATGAAACAGTTTTTCCACCGGCTTTGTTTGGGTCTTACATTTTTAGTTTTTTCATCATGCGGAACGTTTCACTGCAAGAGTTTTTCAAAATTGACCAGTTTTATCAAATTTACTTCTGGAAGCACTTTTGGGATGCTTCCGCACTGTTAACGAATAACATCGGTTCAACATTATCGTGAAAATCGTCGACAAATCGTCTGAGATTCATTTAAATTGCACATGAATGTTGTCTTCTTGGTTCAGCTTAGAACTTTTCAAATGCTTCGATACAAACCAAACATGCTTTCTCCTGATAACAGGGGAGAAATCAACCTACTCAATATTTAATGGTGAACGTCTTCCAGGCTGAGTAACTCGTAAATACATTAGCGGAACGTGTGACGTCACGAACACAAAACAGAAACTAAAACCTGATATCGAACAAGTCTGGATCGACGGTCAAGGGGCCAAGACCAGCAAACTAATTATTCAAACCTTTTCAGCGACTAAACAGTAAGCCCGGCGGGTTTCCTTTAGAATCAGTGTGATTAGACAAGACAAGAAGTTTTACGACAACTGAATGAATAAATTGTGAAATCTCCGATGCGCAGCACCTGAGAGATGAAAGTCGTCGTGTTGATTTGATGACAGAGCATGTCAGCGCGACAGCAGCAAATCGGAAGGAAATGACATCGATTTAAATTTACGAAAACAGTTTGGTGATAACTGGTGTGGTGGTTTTGAGTTATTTTGTAGCATGCGACTGACGTGCTCCAAACAACGGCATCATTGTTTCGTCATATTAGGTTAATGAAACATTTTGCACATCTTCCAGCAACTATAGCAAAACTGAACAGTGGGCGTGCAGCAATCCACTCTACACAAGGAGGGAGTGACCATCCACCAGGGAACCACAGCGATTGGCAACGTTACAGTAGTAGCGGTTTTAGGGAATTCTTCGTGACGTAACACAGGAAGACGTAGCGAACATGGGCGTCCGCAGAAATTTTTCCAGGGGGGGCAAAGTCGACATTTTGCTTATCTTTTTCAGGCTGTTGTCGATGCAATGTAAATGGACGTATACAAAAAAATGTCCAATGTTGCGGCAACACTGGTATACATGGTTTTCCTTCTAAGAAACTTTACACTGAGCAAATGTTTTTTTTAGTGAGCATAGATGTTTTAAAACTGAGTTAACAGAGTTCTAAAGGAGCTACAAACTTTGTGAATTTTTAGAATAAGTGTAAAATCATATGAAAATACGAACAAACTACACATTTAATTCAAATAGCTTATTCTTGTTTTCGTGCTTCTCCAATGTTTCGGAATGTTGCAAGTGCGCGAGAATGAGATTTCACTGCGCAAATGATCTGGTGGTACTGCGCATTTGCGCTTATTTAGAGGGAGCATTGGTTGCAAAAATTGCGCTTTGTTGGTAGCAATGCTTCTTTACAAATATTATAAACCAGGGGTGGGCAAACATGTTCAACGGAAGAGTGATTCGCAGAAAACCAAAAACACCAGTGAGCCGCAAAACCAGTTTGTAGTGTCAATACAAATGCGGTAAAGAATGCAACTTTTACATTAAATCATGTACAGTAATTGTCAGTATTAAGTTTTAGTTTGATTTTCTAGTCCCCGAAAATCTGGACAGTACGTTGCTAAAACTGTGCGAATTCATTCTCCCAAGTGTTCATTTTTCACGGTTGAACGATGGTTTGATTTTATGAACTTCATTACAGAGAACAAAAATTCACAGCAATATGTTGTGCTATACACAGAAACGAGTTATACACTGGTATTTTAAATTCTGGGTATTTGCTTTCTGGAACCTGTCGCCAGAAATAAAGTGTAGAATGACATTGACTAAAGTTTTTTTTGGACTAGATTTTCTTGCATTTCGGTCAATTTTATTTCTACAGCAGACAAGTTTGTAACAAATGGTTAGCGAACTGGACAGCCATCACCGTCACCGATACATTAGCATTTAATGTATTTACAACAACAGGAATGCTAAGCATGGTTTTAACTTGGAAATGGTCAAGTCTGCTTGGAATTCCTCCAGTAGCCTTACAATTTACTTTAGTATTCTTCCACTTTGTGGTCTGCAATTGCCTCTTCGCGAAAAACATTCGTTATCATTCTGTCATTGGGAAAAGGACGGAATGCGTTTGACAATATGCGTTTTTGAAAAATTTTAATTTTCCTCTGAGAACTTAAGTAGCCTAACTTGCGATTTAGGTTCACTGTCGTAATGGTTAAGATCAAATCGCGCAGCCTCCCTGGTGACCAGTGTTTCCTCTAAGGTGCGCAACTGCGCTGAACCACCAGAGCATTTACGCAGTGAAATCTCATCCTTGCGCACTGGCAGCATTCAGAATTTGATATCGTATACACATCGCATTGCCCTTTCGAAACGTTTCACAAGTCGTGTGTCCACTGTCTACATGCTTGTGAAATTGCATGGGCATTAAAACAAGCATTTGCTCAAATGTAAATTTTCTTACAAGGAACACTGCTGGTGACTAACTTCACGAACTTGTGTAAACACACTGATAAATGAAACAAACGTTAAAAATGAGGCAACAACTCTCTGTCAATTTGAGATACTGCTATTCATTTTGAAGAGCCACGCAAAATCTGTCGGCGACGCGCAATTCGCCCACCATTGGTATAAGCCGACGTGCTTTACCCCTATCAGCAGTCACTGTCTGGCTGCATTACCTGCCAAGATGTGTGCGTTCAATAGTTACAGTACATGCGGCAAAACGCCTACACCACTGTGACTTGTAGCGCATCTTCAAAAGTTTATTGCCATGTTATTATTACGCAATAAACGCTCCCGAGTTTCGCAACCTGCCTCTGCTGGCAAAGAAGCGGATTTAGTGAACTGCAAAGCTCATAACTGCCGAAACAGTGGACCGGATTCTTGTGCAGTGTGAGTGTCATATCGGCAAACAAACTGTCATTGCAAGAATTAACCGAACTAGTCAGAATTAATCGGGTGATTTCACATTTTCCAGAAATTTTTGCGTCTTAATCCCAATTTCCAGGGGGGGGAAATGCCCGTTTCCCCCCTCTGCGGACGCCCATGGTAGCGAATAGGTCCCTTTTTGCCATACTTCACCCCTGATTATTCAAAATGCACGTTGGCTGACGAAAATTTGAAGGACTGAGAAATGAAATCAAATAACTACCGCCTTTTAAATCAGTATATCTGGTAAATGATGAAAACGCGTGTTTTACATACAGCCAGGCCCGTAACCAGCTTGGACACCAGGGGTGGCGAAGAGTTTTCTGAGAGGAGCCGAAACTTTTTAAACTATGTCCAATAGTTTTCAACTATGCTGAACACATTTTCCAGGGTGGGCAAACAATTTTGTAGGGGGGCTTCGCCCCCCCCCGAGCCCCCCTGGTTACGGGCCTGCATACAGCATTCAATCTATGACTAGAGTTTCTAACACTTGTAATGAGGAGACAGCTAAGCTAAACACAAAAGAATTTGCTTGAAAGTCGACCATTTTAGTTTTCACTTTCCGAAGCAGTGAAAAAGTATACAGTATATCACATCAATGTATAAAAAATCCGTGATGTGTATTTGAAGATGAGGCTATCAAGGGTTTGTAATTAGATGGAAAATTCCAGAAGTTTGTGCGTCTTGGAGATAGTTCGTTGTCTAATTTATCTTGACCATGTGTGTTGGGGCATGATATGAAACAAGAAAAAATACAAAATCATCCCGAGAATATGTAAATATAAAGGGAAGACCAAAAATCGTACGCACCTAGCAGCACGAAAAACCAGTAAGATTAGGTGAACAAAGTTTACGGACGACGGTTTCATACAAAGTGTGACAGAGCTCGACTCTGTATCAGCTGGAGCACATTTCCGGCACTTGAACAGAAAGTGTCTAATTGCGGTGGCGGGTGATAAAAAGTGTAATAAAACAAAAAATGAAGTGTCATGTTTTTTGTGACTTCACGCAGCAACGAAACTCAACTTGGGTATTAATTCAGTCTGTATAGGTAACAAAGTATAGGAATCTCGCCATACATATAATCTTTCCTGTATTATCCATTAAAAATATACTTCTTTTTTTCATTATTTATAAACTTTGCTTTTGATTACATTGATGGCCATATGCGCAATTCATAGGAGAAAGTTTTTGTGGAACCCGGAGGGCAAAAAAATATTTTCCAGCCGAATCGGCAAATATTTGTTTTCAGCAGGTAAGAAGGACAAGGCAGACTTTAAAAGGAAGTGGTATTATATTCTGTTCATCAATTACATATTGCTGGCGTGTTTATCACAGTAAAAATGTCGCCATACTTACAAAAAGAGAGAGTTCCCAAGAGAAAGACATAATGTCAATAAAGACATTTTTGAAGCTCTGCAGACAGTTTAAGTGGCACGTTTTCTCGACCTTTTCCCCGTTTAACATATAGTGGCCTGCACTTTGTCTGCAGCGCGAAACAACAACAAAGAAATGAAATAAGTTCAAGTTCAAGATTATTATCGTTTCATATGACTCAGCTATTAAACAGAAACAATACTGACGGCCATTGCACAATAAGGAAACCAATTGTCGGTGGAAATCAAAATCAGTGAAACTACAACGGCAAAATACCTCATTAATGTAAATACGAGTGTCACTGTGTCATGTACAAATGTTGAAGGACCGTGGTGGTCATCTTGCCAACCAACCCCGTTTATCACTTTATGTGTAGTGTTAAGAAAACAATAGTTGGTAATCAAATGCAAAAGCAAACAAACAAATGTAGACAAAAGCATAAAAATGTTGCAGTAGGTATTTCTGCAATTCTGTCAGCTTTCGTCGGTGAGTTTTGCCATTTTAGGAGTAGATAAATCACAACACAGTTTCAACACTGCTACAATTGATACGATGCGTCAGACGCTTCTGCGTGGTCAAGCCTCCTATCTATTCTGATAAAATGATACCAAATACTCCACTGCAGAGAAGGATTTCCACTTAAGTAACTTTTCAAAGTGCACTTAATAGCATCTCAAATCAATCGAAAGTGTGCAAATTTTCCATGAACACTGATGTGATAATAAAACAAGCTCTGGTTCGTGGCCAGCTTGTGGGGAATCTGCCTGCTTGGCTCCGCTTTCATCCTTTCGTGACGATTCAAACTTGCACATACCAGTCTTTCAATAGCTATAAGCCACAGTATTGACGTACGCAAGTGAATACATTGCAATTTATTTCACAGGAAACTACTTTCGTGTTTTTAACACATCTTTAGTCCTTATTCAAACAGAACACTCACTGATGTGCTATTCACAGCGCGCACCTGTCATCCAAACTGTTTATTAATTTTGCAACTGTTGGTGTGACAAGCAATCTCACCTTTACATCGGCAATTCCTCGTTTTCTTTTTCTTCCTTTTCTTCTGGATTCACTGGACGAGGATGTAGATTCAGTTGACCTCGATGTAGCTACATTGCAACTCGCAGATTCCGACACTGTGTTGCAATAAACACAAATAACAACCACTTTTCATAAAACGTGAATTACACATGAATAAAGTGCAATGCAAGGTCGAAACGCATGGTTTATGTTGATGAACTATTACGAAGTAAAACTTGTTTAAAACTCTTGTAGTAGTTTTGTTCGCGCAGTTCGAAGAACTTGAGGGTTGAAATGCGAGACTTTTATTTCGAAAATCTTCACATTCGGATGCGACGAGTTGCGCAAATCGTGGTTGTGACCGAAAATCCTGATTATCAGCATTTCTACACGAAACATTCTCGACAAACCTGGTGTTTTTTGAAAAAAGTTAAGCACTGATTCTATGGACATTCGCACGTTATTGCAGTATTTTCAACTTAGTGTTGATTTTAATGAGTTTATAAATTAATTGTTATTGCCGACAATCGCTTCGCAGTTCAGGAAAAATCAAGAAAACTAATGTGTCTTCAGCGCAGTGGTGTTCCTTGAAACATTGTTTGGTTTCTTTCAAAATAGTAACCAGCGTGGCAATCTTGGCCCAAGGATACCAAAACCTGTACAAGCGCTGAGATGGTACAAGCTGAAAAAAAGATTACCACAGTCGGTGCGAGATGTGCTGTTGCTCTGCAGTGGCTTGCTACCGGCAAGTTCACATCCGCAAGGAACAGACGTCAGCGGAGAAATGATGCAGCTTTGCCGCAATGACGCATTGAACACAGTTTTTCAGATGCGTAGGACTGGGCACTTCTTTTTGTATCGTTTCATTTATTCCTCTTTTACAGACGGCAGGCGGAATGTCAAATTCCTTTTTGTTTTCGTTATGTTTTTGTTTATCTCAGACTGAAGTTCCACGGTACATGGGTTGGTAGACAAGTAGTGCACAAAAAAGTCATAAACACTTACACGCGACGAAAAACAGAGTAGACGTTAGTGGACACGCGCAGGCAATATAGTGGAACAAACCTTAGAAAGCTAGCCAGCAACCACAGGAGCGTCCCTGCTTCATATCAAAAACCTTATGGGATAAAAAACATTACGACATGTTTTGCAATGTTTGACTGATTCCAGGTGCAGTTACTCTGACGATGGCTGAGGAATAGTTTTTCCGAAAGCTTGTTTTGTTTACACGACAAGGCTTTGTAGTTTGTCATTTCTTTAAAAGTTATTTAAATTTTTATCTTTTTCGATACAAGCGAGAACTTTTGTATGAGGAGTGTAAGTAAATATCTGTGTTGCACAATAGGCTAGATAAGTGCAGGGCGTGGCCTAGTCCTAACACCCGTGATACATGTCAAGTTGATGTATGGTCTGAACTAATCCAGTCGGCAAGTTATTTAGGACAGGCGTTTGCAATCCTCTTGCAAGCTGTGGACAACGGCAAACAGCATAAACTGATGAAACGTCGCAGACATGCAAATGCAAAGTTCTTAAATGGAATGGCTGATACGCTTAACCAATTCCAAACCGTTAATAATTTTTTGAGCAACGCAATATACCACAAAACCAACGTGAAATCTATTCTGTCAGCTGGTGAGTCAGCCACAATATCTTCTTACTGCACCTTGTCTCATAATACAAACAGCCTAGTAGCCTCGTTTGTAAGTTTGTGCAAAACGGAAGTGTTGCGTTGGTGGCCCAAATATCATTTGGCAAACACGTACTTAGATTTAGGTAGAGTTAAGACACAAAATAGTTTTTCTAATGCAGTAGTCCCTGCATATAAGCCCACCTCGGGACCGGACGATTTTGTGCTTATTTAGCGAGTGGGCTTAATAGCTGGGGGAAAATATTTTCGCCACTATAATGCGCATAAATGAGTATGGCCGACTGTACTATCGCTAAAAGCCGCTAAATCTATTAACACTGTGCACAACAGTTGCAGGTAACGAGGCAATTTTTTTGTTTATTACGGTGAAACAATAATCATTTCCGTGCAAAAACATTAGAAGTAAGTTGCCTCATTGACTGTAGCTGGGGTACAAGCTAGTGGTTCTCAACCGTTTTTCTGAATTGAGCCAAATCCACAGAGCTTTGCTAGATGAGAGCCGCATTAAAGAAATTTTACCACAAGTCAATTGACACGTTTTGTTTTTTTTGCAGAACGAAGTCTGTTGCACAAAATATTAGAAGTTTTATTGAAAGACTGCCGAGGGCCGCACAAAGGGTGCTTGGGTCAATGGTCAACGGTCAATGGTTTATTGTTTCATATGACTCAGCCAACAAGCAGAAGCATCATAAAAGCCATCGTAGGTAGCAAGCCAACCATTAGCCAACATTAGAGCAAATGAAAACACAATGGCACAATAGTTGATCAGTGTAAACAGAGGGGCGCTGTGTCATATAGGATTGGCGAAAGACCGTGGCGGTCATCT
>JGI24158J21664_10002948_pt1 | contig 21079 bp, 15 predicted proteins | sample Ectturendosymbi3_FD_21664 | JGI IMG/M metagenome (IMG submission 21664) | reverse complement strand
CGTCAAAGTGACTGATCAGCCATGATGCATTATTTGCTCTCTGTATACAACTCTTATGAGCAAAACTTTTCCTCAAGAGAGTTCCGAGGCATTTTTGAACTCAAAAAAGTCTGCATTACCCAGAACAAAAAAAATTTCACCAACGTGTTTTGACAGAGTGCTTTGAAACGCACTTCGCAAAAAAGGCATGGTTCCATTTGGCTTCTCAAAAAAAAAATTTTTTTGGCACTCTCCCACCTCTTTTGAATAAGCCTATGGGTTTCATAACAAAACTCTTGGAAAAACATTCAAAGATAGTCCTTAGCAAAGTACTCCCAGACTCTCGTTGCAGAGATTACGCGCTGCGGTGTCATTGGTGCATGCACATTTTTTATTGAATTCAATATAAATTTTAAACGGGGTAGAGCGCAAATTGTTTTCTCCATCTCGCAAACAACATAACAACAAAGAAAGCTTAGCCACTGACCTCTTTGAACGGCTAAATTTTGAACAAACATTTTTTGAAACCGTTTTTTTTAAGGAACTCCTGCTAAACTTCATAAAAAATAACCTGTGCTAAGTCTCGATACCGAGGCCGAAATCCTTCGAGACCGAGACTTCAAAAAACCTTGTCTCGAGACGCCATCACTGCTGATTATGCCAAAAGTATTGTTGGTCGTTGTTCAGAAGTAAGAGGAAGCTGGGGCTTTCGTTTTGAGAAAAATATGTACAGCACTACACAATTTATTATAGACTTTATAATCACTGTTCCACCAAACCTCTCAATTTGTGACTGTCCAAAACTTTTTGAAATCGCAATCCACATTAAACGGTTGTTATGCCTCGGGGACTTACTGCTGGCTACAATATTATCCTCCGGTTGGAAACTATAGTTGAAGGAAGTTGCCAAGACAAAGTTTGAAATCCCATCTAATCGCAAATGATATTTAAAACCTTCAATCGCCAATCATAAATGATGCAATAATCTTACAAAATTGAAAGATTATTTTATTGTATTTGCTGTGTGGCGGCTTTATTAATATAACTAAATATTGTTTGGAGAAACTTAGACGTTCCAGTATACAAAAAGCTCGATTATGATGAGATGACCAGAGACTTGCAAGCGTTAAATCTCGCAGGGTATTTAAATGTCAAGGTTCGTAATACCTCTTGCCAGCCAGTGTTTTAGATCGTACAATTCAATCCTCTCATTTGTCCGGAAACGCCACGGATGCGTTTGCGTTCATCACACTTGCGCGGCACGTGTAAGTGTGATAAGCTTCTATTCCGTTGACTAATGAATCATGAAAAGAAACTTGATGTTCAACATCTGGTTCCATGCACGCTGCTCAGCATCTTGTGATATAAGAAACAGAAGGTTGATTCATTCTGTTTGCTTATAGATAGATTTGCTATTGAGTTGGTTGCTATCACTGTTTACCCTAGTTTTGACGCTGCGAGGTCAGTTTAACATGCAATTGTTCGAACTCGGAAATAACAGGATGTAAGATGAGAAGTTGTATGAGTGTTATCCTTTCGCTTTCTTACCTTTACACGTGTGTACTAAGTCGGACTGGGTTTTGTATGAAGAAAATCGTTGGTATTTCTTTCCGTGAGTAAAAACGGTATGACTCCATGATCGTTCGATTGTTGGTTTTAGTGTTGATGTTCGCAAAGCGCTTTTGTGATCACGAAGCCAAAAATGCGAACCCTGTCTCAGTGCGCGCAGATTTATGGAATCAGTTCTTGAAAGAACCTCTTTTGGAGATGAGCGGCCCGGAAAACTTGCGCTCGTTAGCGGTCAGAATTTTTAAACGTTCAGCTTACCACTGCGCTGCACGGTGCGTTTAGGTCGTTTTAGGTTAATACTGTATAGTGGTGGTTTTCTCGAACTTTCGACAACACCCATGACTTACTGGTGCGCAGGACTACGGCGCACCTTCGCTGCCCGATCAGTCGGAAGATATTGTGGCTGACGACGAACAGGGGAGCGAGGAATCGATGAAAGTTGTTCGACTCGTTAAGGGAGACGAGCCCCTGGTGAGTGCGCGTGCGTTTGCTGCTTGTCAAGGTTGGACGTTATCGGTGACTTGCGCGTCAGGACCGCAAAAGTGCAGACGTTGTAAAGCGACAAAAAGCCGAAATTTACTTTATCTCGCTGTTCCTTTGGAGTGCAAAAAAGATGTTTTGTTGAGATGGGCGACTGGCTTAGGTTTTTATGGGTGCATTGCTGTGGATTCATGCATACGAAATCGATCCAGTGCATTAAAAGTTCAATTTGATGTATCAAAATCTCAATGTTGCTTTGCAATGCTTTTAATAACGAAAAGATGTTCTTTGAAATATTTTTAATTCCGATCGCAAAGCAAGACTTCACTCGGATTGTTTTATTGTCTTTCTCTTTTTGGGGTCTTGGTAGTGGCCACCGAGTTAAAAAAGTATTGGGCGCAAAAGTTTAGAAACCCGCACAAGTCCAAACATCCAGTACCTCTCTTTGGAAACCCCCATCAGGATGAGTGGCGCGTTTTTCTCGCGGGGCTCTGAAAAAGCACAGAAGACAAGAAAACTTCAAAGCTTTTCGTGGCGCGTGATTTCATCGGCGTCTGAAACGAAGAAGCTTGAATGATTTTAGGTATAGTTTTATGAATGACTGCAATTAATTTTTGCCAAAGACGCTAATTCATTTGATAGACGTTAAGTAAAAAGTGAAGAAAAAGATCAAAGAAGTGCTTAGAAGTGAAACTAAACGGTTCAGCGAAAGCTTAAAAACAGCTATAGTCTAATAGCGATCGCTTAACGGCAATCCCGGTGGCGGGATGAGGATATTTCAACCAACTTTGAATCACTGTAATTTACATAAATTTTTGTCTGACGACTCGTCCACACTGCCCGGTAGTTTTATTAAATGGTCCAAAGAGTCATTCATTGTTTCTGATGGCGGTGTTATATTTTTTAAGGAAACTTGTACAGTAGGTCAGTAACACCTCTCTCAGAAATAAAGCAGAACCAGCGATTTTGAGGAATTGTTTTGCAATGCGTTTTATTCATGAGAAGTTTTTTGTAAAAAGACTAGCGATTCTGACTACGAAAAACCAAAAAAAATTAGAGCTAAAATCTTCGTTCCAGTCAATACGCGGTATTTTGCATTCCTGGTAATGAAAATGTGAATAAGATATCGCTTTGCTGGCAACTGAACGTGGAAAGCTTCAGCTTAATTGTCTTTTAGAGAGCCATCTATGTGCAAACAAGCTATCCTCGAAACATGTACGCGGTTGTACGCAAGCAGGAGAAATCTGCCAAGAGAAATGCGTTTCGCAGTAACAAGTTTTGCTCTATTTTGCGTGTGTTTCTGATATCTTCAAGTAGAGTGGAACCACAGAAACTGTTCTTGAGAAAAAAAAAAAAACGTTCAAAAATTTATTTACCACTGCCGCACGGTGGACCAAGTCTATTTGAATCACGCTTGGAATGCAGGTAATAAGGCCGGCCCGACACGAACAGGGATGACGAATGGTTTACATGGTCTGCTCCACGCCTTGCTGCTTCTTCAGCCGCTCGATCTACCGCTGGGCTTGGGCGCATCGCGTGTTGTGTTCATTTGCTGAGTGAATCCGTGCACTGTATTAAACATGAGACCGCCGTCTAGCCACGCAGTCCGAACGCAGTGCTGTGTGTTTCACCGCAGGGGGCAACAATCGCCACGGACGAAATCACGGGGAACATTGTTGTCGCCAGGATACTGAAGGGTGGCGCTGCGGATCGTAGCGGTAAGCGAGTTGCCATGGTCACGGTGTTGGCGTGCTGCTGGCAGTGTCGCGAACACCGCTTTTCAGAAAACCAACGAACTGCTGTGTTGGGTGTTTTTTGCCCGTTTCCGCATCGCTTTTAAGTGTCTCGCAGGTTGTGTTGACTTTTAACCGACTTTAATGTTGCTTTTGTGTGGTGCTTTTCCTGTCTAACGAAGTTTTTGGTATTTGGGCATTTTAATCGTAACTATGATATGTTTAACAATCTTACATGAGCCGAGCTCCACCAAACACAGTTGCGTGCTGCGGCTACGTGCTTCGTTGTTGAGAAACGTCTTTTGTGGGCCAGTGTTCCGATAAAAAAAACAACTTTGACGTGTCGTGGAGCCGCAATTGAATTCATTGTTTTATTTTTACGACGTTGGCTCGCGGCCGGTGTCATCCAAAGGTATTGCTTCAGGCAGCGTTTTTTTAACATTCGTGGGTCACGGATCCTATCCTAATAAAAGTTACGGACCCCTTAAGAAGAAATGTGGCAATGATTATTCGAAATTAGGTATTAATCGTCATAGTAGTAATCGAACTGTCTAAAATGTCATCGCAGTAGTAATCAGCAGTAATCGAAATGTCTGCTAAGCCTATTAACTCTTTCGAAATGTCAGAGCAAAGCGAATTAACCCTTAAAATCAAATTCACGGCACCCTCAGGGGATCACGGGCCCCAGGTTAAGGACCCCGGCTGTAAGGGGCTGAAATTAAAACTGAACCCGGTGGATCCTGGTTGTAAACGAAAACTTTCATGTCGTTTGCAAGTTGCGTCAATCATTGGCCTAAGTTGAAACTGTGTAAAAAATAAGCTTGCAATTGATTTTGATCTGCGTGCCTGTGCCTTTTGCGCATGCCTTCTGGCGTTTGATCATCGGCTCTCGAAAGGCAGTCACGATCCGACTGGCTATATTTCGCAGGAATGCATAAACAGTGTCATGTTTAATACAACCGCAACCTTCTGCACGATGGTCTGAAACGCAGCGCAGGCACAGTGCGCGGGTGTTTATTCTCAATTATAACGAACCGTGACCCGCGCTTGATCGATGCAAACGCAATCGACGTGGAATGCATCATATGTCGGCAGCTTGTTTTTGACAACGGCAGGGTTGAAAATCAATGCAGTGGATGGTTTGACGGCTAAACAAACATGTTGAAGCTGCTATGCTGTGGAGTTGCTGTTTTCTGGCTGTTTTTTATGTTGTCATTGCAAACGGTCGAGCTGTTTGACTAATGCAGCTATGTCCAACTCAAATGGCTTACTGGGCCAAAAATTATGTCGCTATCTTAACCATGGCCGCACATTGAATAACATATTAATGAGGGCCGCACATTGAATGGCCTACTTTAATCTTCGAAAACTAAATCTATCTAAAGCTAATGTCCTGAAAGCGTTCGAATACTAACTGCAATGGTAACAGACGTGATAAAGTGGCACTGAGGACCACCTGCAACAAAAATATCAAATTCAAGATCAAAATAAGGACAAGTTGTCAGTATGTAGGATGCTTTTACTACAGCGAAAACCTAAACTGGGCCGTACAAAACCTTCGTCTGGGCCGCATGCGGACCGCGGGTTGGACATAGCTAGACTAATGAAATACTGAAAGTATGGAAGATCTGCATGATCTTAATGATGTGATCTCGGCGCTTGTATCAAGTCGTTCGTACAAAAATCAAAAACATTCCGAAACAATTTGAAGTATGCCCCGAGGTCATTTTTAATAACTCTGCGACATTGTTTTGTCATAGAGCTTTTGTTGTGCACGTGATTTCATGCTTTGACTGGCGCATGAGTCAACTGCTCCGGGATTTGCGCTAAACGCGCTCGAATCGTGCTGCAAAACAAAACCACCGATAACTTTGTTGTTCACTTTTCCCGTGTTTGAAAAGATCTTGCTCGGTCCGCAATGGTTGCAGCGAAAAATTTCCTTCATAGTAACAACACACCCGTGCATCTCGAAGAACTCGACTAACAGCAAATAATAATCTTACTCCTTCAGCTGCACCCAGACCAGACAGTATTTTGAATGTGTTTTTTTTTCATTTTGAACCCTGTGCGCTTTGCACGCTGTTACAGTGTTCCGTCAAAGTTAATGGCGGCTCCTTAGACGAATGCATCCGTCACAGGTCTCATTCACGTTAACGACATCGTGGTCGAAGTGAACGGCATGGTTGCCAAAGGCAGAAAACCGGAAGATTTGATAAAAGAGCTGGCTGGATTTCGAGGTCCATTAACTTTCAAACTTATTCCTGGCGAGGGCGACGCTGATGCGACCGAGGAAAACGTACGGAATCCATTTTTTGGTTTGATTGGTTCAAACGCTTTCCAAGTATTGCATCGCTTGCAGCTGGTATTATGTTAGTACAGGCGTTACCAACCTGGGGTACACTTGCCTATCTGGAGAGGTACATTTAAGGTTACCAATAGAAGGGAAAATATATTATTGTTTATTTCCAAATGTTTATACTTAATATCAGTGAATACTATTTTGAAAAATCATTATATGCTTATTGGTAAACAATATGCTTATTGTCCACTTTTATAGTCTGAAAAATGTAAAATGCTATTGAAAATTCAGTGGATTTCTGTTATTTTACTCAGCCTTTTTGTCATACGAAATCGTATGGGTACATGCTCGTCTGTCAAAAAGCTATAAGGGTACATGGTCAGAGAAAGGTTGGGGACCCTTTTGTTAGAACATGAGTTATCGGAGCTGAGTTGGGCCCTTGTTTTATCGACCACTGTTTGCCTGGCAGAGGTGGCCGGAGTCACTTTTTCAGACTCCGCTCATGTTCCAAAATTTTTGAAACCGGGTCTGGATCCGAAATTTTTTCAAATTTGAGAATCCGACTCCTGTTCAGACGTCGGCTACAATCGATGCAACCAAAATCTACCAATCTTTTTACTTGAGAAATTACCACGCAAACTCCTGCTACTACCGAAATTGAAAATTGCCTCCGGGTCCGGTTTTTCACAAATTTTTGACTCCGTATCTGGATCCGGAAGAAAAACGCAAAACCCTGCCGGAGTCGACTCCGGATCCATGGCCGACCCTGTTTGCCTGGACTGTGACCTGAGCCAGTCCTCCATGATGGTTTATGGGCTCAATTTAGCTACGCAGGAAGAAAATTAACCGAGCAGAAACCATGAATCAGATTAAAAGCTGTCGCGAGCGAACCATGCATCCTAAACTGCGAAACGTCGAACTCCCGCGATTCATCGCAACGTTGCTCGGGATCAAACGATCCAAACCCGAAACAAAAACCAGTTTTAATTTTTCCTACGCGTTGTGCAACCGTGCTGGCCAATCACCGTAGCTTGTTGAACCGTGCTGGCAAATCACCGTAGCTTCCCCCCAGTCCAGTGTGAAGTCTTGACCCTCGTCGTGTAGTGAATATCGGCTACACTGTCAAAATAGTGCGAGTTTGTATTTTTCGGTCAGAAAACCGGGGGAAGTGTTCCGTCCAATTTACTTATGGGTAGCGATTAGCTCAGTGGTAGAGTGTCCGCCTCTCAGTGGGAAGGTTGCGCGTGTGATCCACGGGCCACTGAGTGAATCGCCGCAGCGCCCCTTGGACAAGAGCGTTCACCTCCACAGTCCAGACAAAAAGCATTATTCAGCCTGCTGCCAATTGTCGTTGAATAAATCTGTCGCAGACTCGCATTGCATGCGATCCAAAAAACTGTGGAAAAATCGAGAGTCCTTCCAATGCGGTCTTCGCTTCCGACTACGAACTGGCAAGGACGTGATTTCAAACAGTTTCCAATGCTCGGCTGATTCTGTTCGTGACACGATGCAAGGTTGTCGTTCCAACATGCATCGCACGCTTTTACCTGCGGCAAGCTGAACTGCCCCCTCCCATTAACACAGTGGTTCTCAACCTTTTTTATCCCATGCACCCCTTTAACCGTTATTCACAGATAACATTCCCCCCTTAGAAATTTAGTTTGTAAAGAACACTTTTACATCAGTACACTAAGAAGATAAACTAAACTCTTCACAATTGATAAGCTAAACTATATTACATTTTAAACAAAATCCTAAATACAAAATTCCCCCCTTGCAAATACGAAATTCCCCCCTGATGGGGAATTCCCCCCGGTTGAGAAAGCGTGCATTAACAAATGAAGTCCAGAGCCCGTTTTGATTTATCCCGCCCAGCGAACACGCCGCGAACTGAGCTGAACTTGAAAAGCGGACGATGCGGGGAGAACCTTAAGTTAAGCTTTCAACGTCGCGTTTTCTGCCTTTTTTGATTTTCTCAACCTTGCAGATTTTCGTTTTTCTTGCACTTTCCAGCTTTTCCTGCAAGCGAAGTTCGACTTTTCGCCGACAGCGGACAACCTGATCCCGTGCGCCGAGGCGGGGATAAGCTTTCGTTCGGGCGACGTCCTGAAGATTGTTTCGAAGGACGACAGCTCCTGGTGGCAAGCGGCGAAGGTGAAGCGAGCTTGCATCGCCTCGAACTTTGGGCGTCGGAAGGAATTTTTCCAGGGGGGCCAAAGCATTGTTTCAGGGGAGTAACCGTGGTGAAATTTCATTTTACCCCAACTGACAATAAACAGGAAATTGTTTTTATGCAGAAGAAAATGAATAGGAAAACATCAATTTTTAGAATCCATGGAGGGGCCAAGCCCCCCTGCACCCCTTCCGACCCCCATGCCTTGAACGCCAAGCGATTTGGCGAGGGGGACGTGTGATAGAACAAAGGTCAATCACACGACTTTTTCAAGGACTGGAACTTCGTTTGCCCTAGGGACGTAACGTTGAGAGTAGTTTTTCCTTACTGTGACAGCTGCGAACAGTTACCGCTCTAGACTCGTTTGAACCTGTCGAATGTCGCTTTACCCTTTATTCTTTCGCTGTATCCTTCGAAACAACAGCGTCAGCTGTGACTAAACAATCAGTTTTGTTTTCGGTGCAACTTCTGCTCTCAACTTCTACCCATTAAAAAAGATAACCAAGCTTTCAGAATTCCCAGAGCAGCTCTGCACGACGCCCTGCTGCGATGACGGATGGTTTACGACTGTGCTTGTGCAGGTCGAACGCTCGATGCATGCGAACGAGCTCTTAACCACTCGTGCCGGCCTCGTCCCCAGCATCAAGCTCCAGACAAGGTAGTTACTTTCTCTTTTCACTGCTTCTTGCGGGGCAAAAATTATGTGCAGACGACAGAAAATGAAGTTCGCATCGTGGGAATCGCGCCTCTTCTGGCTGTTTTTTTTTTCGCTGAGACATTTCGGTCATTTGTCGCATAATAGTATTGAACCTTGCCTTAAAAGTGTTCACTAGTCTATATTTTCGGACGTCATGACCGAATTGACATAATTGTTTTTTCGGTCATTTAAGAAAAATCCGGTCTACGACCGAAAAGAAAACTAGTTTCCGGGTACCGTTCATCCACGCAACAAGTCATTGGCGTCAAGTGTCTCTTCACATAACTCGCCCGCGATTGTTTATGACGTTCGCTATGTGCGGGAGGAGCCTGGCTTTCTCGTTTCGTTTCATGTTATTGCCACTTTACGATAAGACGAAAGACCCTTCTTTACGGCGATTCTTCGTTTTGGAAATCGGGCAATGTGACAGACCCTCAGTGAATGGGGCTGTGACAGACCCTCAGTGAATGGGGCTGTGACAGACCCTCAGTGAATGGGGCTGGTCCCAGGTAAAGGCGTCGGTTTGTTATGTAGTTGTCGCGGCAATAAATCGGTGCTGCACAGGAAAATCGAAGGCAAGCTCCAGTCAGTCCTGGACTGTTCGGGAAAATACGTCAGCACAAGCGAAGAATGAAACGGAAACGCACTCCTCTACAAAAAAAACGTTGTTACGAACCGAAGCCGTTCTTGCTTGACAGCACAGAAAATAACAAAAAATTTCGCGGCAGTTGAAATCGGAACGGAATCCAGAGCAGGTTGCGGCATCTCGCTGTCGTCGAAAATGGCGCTGGTTGCCAGGCAATGCGGCCAACAGCAAGTTGGACTTGCCGACGGCAAGGCGTGTGTGGGCAACTTGCATCGCCTCGTGACAGCTTTGCCAGTCTGAATCTACGGATCGACCGGAAAATTTAGTCGCTCGCGGTTTTGCGCCGGCACATTAAGGGGGGGGGGCTGTTAATCTTCTAGACGAGTCCATGAGCTTTGGCTGAACAGTAATTGAAGGCCTCGCGCCAAGCATTGGCGTAGCCAGGGGGGGCCAAAGGGGCCATGGCCCCCTTAAAATTTTTTAGAACATGTAGTCATTTTGTGCTTTGAGAGGCGTTTTTCCAAACACAATAATGTTATTCACCTAAAATCAAACATTCCCCCCCCAAATTCTTGGGCTGGCTACGCCACTGACGCCAAGTTGACGTCATAGCGGAAGTTGGCTTTCTGGAGAGCAGGAGGGCTTCGTAAAGGCTGCCAATGGATAAGGTCCTGGTGAAAGCACGACTTAAGGACATTCGTGTTCCACTCGAAATGATTATTCAAACCAGGCAAATGTTTTTCACAAGAGCCAACGGTGTGACGCGCCGAGTTACTTGTACTCTTTGTAAAGTAGGAGTTCCCTTACCGTCGCCGTAAGCAGTGACATTTTCCGATTTTAAAACGTTGTGCGGGGCCGGTTTTTGTTCCCCAAAAAGTGCTGTTTTATCCCAAAATTTCGCAAAGGACGCCGAAAAGCAGCGAATTGTCAATGAAAATAGTAGCACATCATTGAAATGCTAGCTAAGTCTGCTAATGGGTTAGAGCTCCTAAAAAATAGACCTTGGCTGCATCCCTATTTTGAGTTGGTTGGGTGTACCACGGTCTGCTGAATCTGCTAATCTCGAACTTCGCTTTGCTTTACACCAGGGGTAGGGAACCTATTTACCATCACAGGCCACATATACTGTGGAGTATCGCTGGCGGGTCGAAAAACTAATCAATTTTTTCCTTAAAATTTTACCCTCAAGGAAAATCAGGAGAGAAAACTGAGAAACGCGACATGCATCGCTTGACTTACTGTTTAAGTATCTGCTTATCACGGAGTTTCGTTTTAACGCGCTGTTGTGTGTTCTGTCTTAGGTGATGGAGATTCTGATGCGGGCCAAATTAAACGTGGCCCACGGACCGGAAGTTGCCCACCCCTGTTTTACATTATTGTCACGTTGTTCGCAGGCGAGAAAAGTTGAAACGTCAGTCAACGCTGAAGCAGAGCGAGGCTCCATCGGTGCGAGGCAGCAACACGAGCTTGCTGAGCAACCATAGGAAAAGCGCGTGTGAGTTGCGGATCTCTACAGAGTCTAGACCAGTGCTTCTTAACTGGGGGCACACCTCCCCAGGGGGGCGCGAGCCCTTACGCATTTTACAACATGGAAAATTGTGGAAGAAAGGGTTCCGTCCAATTTACCCATTTAAAGTTAGGTGGGGCTTGAAACGCGNGACAATTACTTCAGGGAGGCGTGGTAGAGCAAAAGTGAAGAACCACTGGTACGAGCGGATGCTGCGCTACCAGTGATGGTNCTGAGCACCATNACATTATGCAGAACGTAAAGTCTCCGTGTATTGATTGGGATACATANTGATGGGAAAAGAGAGATGTAGCATTACGTGTTTTTTTTCTAGAAATGCATTATAGCTCTGAAATAGTAACGTTTTGCCAGCGTTATTCCGAAGACTACAGCATCTGTACATGTTTCCGGCAACCTGTGAAAGTTACGAAACATCTGTCTTTTCTTTTTTACCAAAGAACAAACATTATTATTGCTTCAAATCATCGCCGTCAGTCATTTTCCACACAAGATGTACAGCAAACAAAACGAACAAACAAATGTCGTTAAGAGAAATGATATTTCGCGCCTCGAACCCTTGAACACTCTCCAAGCTCCCTCGCTCACCGTTGTCTCGCTTGAAATACTAGATGCGCTAGTTAAGTCGACGAGGCCAGAGGGCTTCGGAAGTGGCTGAAAATCGAGTCGCGCGGCCATTCACAGAATTGGGATGTTGCGTCATTTGTTCGCGCGACGCTTTGTTTTCTGTCGCTGCGTGTCGAGCCTAAGTCCTGTATAAGATTTATCTGCTTGGATAATGACCCATTAGTGCTTGCTTTCAACGAACCGCTGCTTTTCGTGCATTTCGTTTGCGCAGAACGTGACGTCAACAATGCACATACGTCACAATGCTTTGTGATTTTCACACCGCTGCGTAAGGTTTGCGCGGGCTGTCGTTATGCTGAGTGCGTTTGCCTGTTCAGCTGTAGGTCGTTGTGTTAGTTACCAGTGTGGGATCAAAAATCACTCAGTTGCTCTAATTCAAGCAAATGATCAATTGTGAGTAGTGAGTGAGTCATTTTGAAACATTGGCTCTCAACCTTATTTTAGTGATCTACTATTTGGGCAATATTTCCTATAACAAGTATACCTTGAATGTAACCATGAGCACAACAATGAGAAATGTTCCTTTAATTATTGTACGTTAGCGTTAAAATTTCATTATGAAGACACTTTAAGAAATTCGTTGACCCATTGGAGTGCCTGTGCATAGCCCCACTTGAGAACCACTGATTTAAAAGAACAAGATGGGCATAAAAAGAATTGGCTTAAACCGCGCTGACGTTGCAGGGAGCGTCATTCGGTCAAGTTTTCGGAAGAAGCGAAGCGGAACGCTGAAGAAAACCAGTGACGTCAGTGCTGTGGGTACGTGCGACAGTTGGCCTTGTGGACGAGGGGTATTTTATCGCCGAAGCTGTCAGTGGATTTGTGTTTATCCTTGCGGATTTGGAGTCCGCGCCCGCAAGTCTCTTCATCGGAGCTTTATTTCGATTAAAATACGTTTCTGTTCACAAAGCGAGTCTTGGCGTCGAGGTTAATGTTGCACACGCTTGCGCCATACCTGTTGCATAACTTTTTTGATGTTCGGCACTTTTTAATAATCTTCATCCGTAGAGCAGAAGTCAATATAATCGTTGTATCGCCATTATTTACCCCCATCCGTATGTTTCATTGTTTGATTGTTGTTTTTGTGCTGCGTCCAGGACTCCCGAAAGTTTCAATGCTGTTTTAATATTAACGACTTGCAAAGTCGATTCGGTAACAGCTGACAACGTTCTTTGCAAGTTGCTGTTGATTTCTACAGAAAACGCCGCGTTGAAAAAAAGTGTTTCTCTTTGATTTTTTCAAAATTGTTGCAACACGAGTCCAAAGCGCAGCTTGCCCGATGCTACGAACGTACCTGATGTTGGGAAAATCGCCAATGTCAGCACGTTTATTTTGGGGCTTGCGCTGCTGTATTTTAGCACAGTTTTCACTTCGTAAGATGCAGTCGCTGCACGACGTGTTATGTATGAATGTGCTTTGACCTATGCATTATTTTAACTTTTCTTTCAGTCCCCCAGCCTGTCCCCCCATTCTACCCCCCGTATGAAGTGGTGTCCCTCATGTCGGCTCCGACCGGAATTGCCAACGGCACCGAGGAGCCCCTTCTGCGGCCCGTCGTGCTCGTTGGGCCCCAGGGCGTCGGAAGGAATGAACTCAAGGATCGCTTGATTGATTCAAATTCGTCGCATTATGGCGTACCGGTGCCTCGTAAGTACAAACAAGAGACTGGCGTTCCGTCGTTGCACGGGTTGATTCTCCGCTTTTAACGGTCACTGGTGAAGGCAGCTTTTTTTAATGTTTGACCTTGCTGACCGCAAAGGTATTTTGAGAGTCGGCAGCCATTTTATCTGAATACCGAGATGGTCGTAAAGCAAGGTCCTGGTTTGATTTGATGGTGCGAGTAAAGCGAGTTTTGGTGTAACTCGCTTAAAAAAACACGGGTGAAAAACAAGAACAACTTAAAAAACACTGGCGGATGAAGGCGTTATTTTTCGTTGGTCAGATCTGGTGCAGGCTGAGGGCTCTGATCTGGCTTAACAGCCCCCCTTTCATCCCTTATTGTTGCGTTTATTTGCAGCCATTTGTTCATTTGCGCATGAAGTAGCGCATCGCTGATTAGAACTCAGCTCCGTCGTCAGTTAAGTCCAGCTACGAAGTTCGTTCCTGACATCGTGTCGCGCAATAGTACAACGATTTAATTCTGCCGAGGCGCGACTTCGTGTTTTATTGATGTCCGCGCCCCGATGACGGACAAACGGCCAAAACTCGTGCGGTGCGTGTGTGGGGTTTGATGAGGAGCGGGGAGGCTGGGGGGGGGTTGACCCGCGGTCTTGGCTTTTGATTTCTGGCCAACAGGATCAGCCATGCTCACCACAGTTCGCTTTACGAATTCAACGACTTCCGCTGAAGCGATTATTTTTGTCCTGTTTTCGCGTCATTCGAAAAGCGTCCGGTTGGTTTTGCGTCGCAAAGTTAGTTTTTGACGCGATAGCTTCGCTCTTCCGTGCTTCATGAGAAAACGATCCACGTTTCGAGAACGGAAAGAGAATTTGCGGAAGTTCGAGTTTCAGCGAAATTGTCGCGACGCGAATGCTCCGATCGTGCTCCGGTTTCTCCCGAAAATCGCTTCTCTCCTCCTTCGCAGACACCTCGCGTCCGAAGCTTCCCGACGAGATCGACGGGCAAGATTATCATTTCGTAATGCGCGAGTTCATGGAGACTGGAATCAAGGAAAAAATGTGAGTCCCGCCAAAAGGTCACACTTTCTCTCGCAACAAAGTTAATGTTAAACGAAATGTTTGAGTAGGTGGTTCCTTCGGGTGCCGTTGGCCCAGGTCACTCAAGAAGCTCGCCCTGTCGCTAACGGTGGCCCTTTTTCCTGAAAGCCGATATGTCAATTCTTAGGCAGCAATGTTGCGAAATCTTGGCCGATCTCTGTGAGAATGTTAGATTGTGGTAATCATCACTTCTTCTGTTGTTGTTGCTTTGCGAGCTGTGGGTATTGATTGTTTACTGAAATTGACTCGCTTTCCGTTTTATTTTTCTTTGTCTGGCCTCAAAATGACCATACTGGTAACCTTAGAAACGATAAAAAACGGACGTGTGGTAATTTTTCTTCCCGAAGTTTTCGAATGCGGTTCTTTTTTTAACTGTATGCCTTTTTTTATCAATTTTCCGCCCCCCTCTTTTTGCGCGCTAACTTTCCACAAGGGACGACAGTGACGTGGAAGGGGGGCTTGTGAAAAATTGAGAGCACCTGTTGTGAAACAGTACGAGTAGCTTGGCGGGGTGTGGACATAGTAAGAAATAACGTGCATTCACTGCATCGCTGCTTCGCTTTTTTTGTTACGTAAAACTTCAAGGTGAGGAAAGCTGACCGCTTTGCAGAAATGCACGCGTGTTGGGAAAGTTTACTTTTGTTTTATTTTTAAATTGGAAGCAAGACGAGTAACGATTAAACTCAACAGAAGTAATGGTTGAGCTGTTGAAACGTTGCAACGGTCAAGGAGTAAACACAGCAACGTTTAAACTGTTCTGAACTGTAGAGCACGATGACGCGCAGCGTTAAGTTTGTTCTATATCAGTATTTACCAGTGATGGAGTCGCAAGATATTGAAATCTCCAACGACATGGCGTAGTAACGCTTCGGGACTTCAACCTGTTTTCTGTCTTCTGCATCTGCAAGGAAAAATGCCAGAACTTCGAAAAATTTTCAGCTTGGAAGTGGTGATAACATTTTTTGGAGAAATTTTCGACAAATTTTCAGACTTTTTGGTGAAGTCTCGGTCCCGAAGCTTTAACCAGGTCTCGGTGTTGGAGGTTATGATGTCGACCACATCACTGGAAAACCGAAAATTACCTGTTGTTTTGCTCGTAGAAAGCCAGTTATACGCCCGTTTTCCCCTCTGCGAAATTGCAGTGGTTAATACCTGGCCATGTTCTGGCGTTAATGCCAGGCCCCGTTTCTCACACCGGGACTTCTGCCCGCGACAAGGGTTACCTGAGACGATTCCACGCGGGATTTTTAAGGTTTGANCTTAATAACCGTCAAGACATTTTGACAGACTGCAACNATTTCATCTAAGTACCGAGGTTGTCGTAAAGCAAATTTTTAGTGTATTTTGGCTGTGGTTATGCAGTGATGTTCTACTCAGTGGCGTAACTCACAGGGGGGCAAGTGGGCGAGCCGCCCCCCCTCGAAGGCTAAATGGGACCCCTTTGGTTGACATATGGATAAGTATTCTTTGGGTTGTTTTTTTTTGCGTTTTTCGGGTGTTTTCGTTTTTTTAGCAAGTATAGACATCCACGACAACCAGAGATTCACTATTATTTCTTTACCTCTTTAGAGTTCTGGCCAGTGGGCCCCGTCAGTTAAGCTTTTCCCCCCTGACTCAAACCTCCAGTTACGCCACTGGTTCTACTGTATTTTGAGGAACCGTTTTGGTCCCTCAAAACGCCTTAGAAAAACACTGATTCCACGTGCCTACTTCTTATTCTTTGCGAAATGTTCGCAGCTTTCTTGAGTACGGGGAATACCGCGGCAACTTGTACGGCACAAGCCTGGATGCGGTTCGAGCGGTGATGAAGAGCAAGCAAGTGTGCGTGCTGACACCCTACCCTCAGGTTTGCTTGTGTTCTAACTTTCTTATCGTTCGCTTTGGAGTTCTTCCTTATTGGTCGGCTCCACTCGAACCTGTTACCTCGACGACGCTTCCGTATACATTAATCGATTTTGCCGTTTTTAAGATTAATTTCTGATTTCTTACCGAAATCACATCGCGATATTTCGAATCGTATTCAGGATTCCTACAGAGTCTGGAAAAGTATGGAAAAAAGTTTGGTCATTTTCCAGCCTGAAACAATCTGGAAAAAATTTTTTTTGGTCTGTTAGTATGAAAAAAGTCGGGAAATTTATATTCAAAATTTCGTAGGAACCGTTTTTATTAATTATTTCAACAGTCACTGTTAACTCCAATGGCGTTTTCACTTCTCGCAGGCATTGAGCATCATCCGGACCAAGGAGTTCAAGCCTTGCATTATTTTTATAAAACCCCCGACGATGAAGCTCGAGAACGTGATGGCCAAGGAAGACTCCGGTTACGGCGACGCCAGTTCCAAGGCCAAGCTCACCATGGAAAGGCAACGACCGTTCACGGTCAGTGCTTAAGCGTACTTGACTCATTACCCTTCCTCAGCAAAAACAGTGTAAAAAACTAAAAACATTAGTCAGCAAAAAACGTTGCGTGAAACCTTCGACCTTTTTCGTAATGACTGCGACGTGTCGGGCGAAGGAATCCAGTGGCTTTGACTAAAAAGAACCAAATATATTAAAAGTTTTCGTGTTTGTTCCCTGTACCTCTGATTATTTTCAATGACGCCCCGTTGGTGAAAAGGGGCGTTTCCCGCAAGCAGGTGAGCGTTGGCCCTACCAGCCGCCCTTGCTATAACAAGGCTAACCTGCGAGGTTAACTTTTTCTTTTCGATTTGATTTTGTGTGACGGCAATTGGCGGCAGGACGAAGCCTGTGTGCTTTTTTCGGGGCGGTTGAGGTGAACGCTCTTGCCCAAGGAGCGCTACGGCGATTCACTCAATGGCCGTGAGTCGAACACCCAACCTTCCAGTTGACAGGCGGACACCTTGCCACCAACCTATCGCCGCCTCCTGGTTAACATTATAATTTAACCCTACACGTTTAACGTACCGACGAATGTGAGATAACCGTGCAGGCAATACTGCCACGTTTTCTAATCCGGAACGCCCTGTCCTTGGTCCACAGGCCGTGACATGGCCTAATTCGAGAATGTTTTCCGTAGTATGTTTAACGTCTTCGGTCCCGCTCGTCTTTCCTGTTCACCACCGACATTGAGTGGTCCTCTCGCTCAGCTCGATTGACGCCGGGAGCTGAGTTCTGGATGGGATATCTTGTGCAGCCGCTGTACATTAGTATTGTCTGTTTTGTTATTCAGTTAACAGGTGACAGTAACAAGATCTATTTTACTGTAAGTGTGTTGTTGTCAGTGAAAAGGTAGTGTACCCTGCGTTAAGTTAACGTTTCAGGCTTTTGCCTGCCACCAAACGCCGTCGCCCAAGTAAACTGAAGCTGTGACCTCAGTCCAGCTATGAAGTTGCTGTGAATCTTAGTGCAACAGGATAGTGCTGTCGTGGAGAAATACCTTGATGTGTAAAATGAGCTGGAGACTTTTGGTAGTTGTGTTCCTTTCCATCTTTCACTCCCGGCGCGACAATTACCTTTTTTCCTTATTCCCTTTACCTTTTTTCCCTTCTTCTCTTTATCTTTTTTCCCTTCTTCTCTTTATCTTTTTTCCTTCTTCTCTTTATCTTTTTTCCTTCTTCTCTTTACCTTTTTCCTTCTTCACTCACACTCGGCGCAGCAATTACCTTGTTTGCAATGCGCCTACGATTGAAAAGATCGAACAGTTGTTCGAGCGAGTCCCGCTACCGTCACAAGCGAGCAATTGTCATGCGGCTCGCGTGTCGTTCGCGTCATTTTATTCTTCCACCTGCGTTCGAGAAATCTTCACGACTACGACGACCGCGTTTATTTTCACCGCGCCGTTTCAGGACGAGGAGCTGAACAGCCTTGTCAGGCGCGGCGAGAAAATGGAGCAAACGTACGGTCGTCTGTTCGATCACGTGATCGTCAACGACGACATCGACGAGAGCTACGGTCGACTGCAGGAGATCTGCTTCGCTCTCGAAAACGAACCGCAGTGGGTTCCCGCGGAGTGGGTCTCGTGAAGCGGGACGAGAGGCTCGGGTGGGAAAGACGAGCTCTGCCGGGTTCTGGGTGCCGTTGCGCCGCGACGGAGGACGCGCCGTCGCGGGTGTCGTCGTTATTCGAACGCGTGCGCCTGCGCTAAAAAAAGGAACTTGGAACAACTCGGTCAGAGCGCGATCGTGGATTTGAGCGAAAAAAGTTCTTTGCGCCGCTGTCACTGCGAGCAGTTGTCGCGAATTCGTTACGTTTTCAGAGCTTTGATTTTTTTTCATGTCACAGATAATGGTGCATTAATAAACCGCGTTCTGGGAGGACAGCGATGTTTCCGGACGCGCGAGATTCCAGCTTGTTTTGCATGAATTTGCTTCATCTGTTTTGCGCGGTGAAAACACCAGATAGCTTTGAAAAATTCGTTTTTTCGAACCGTTTTTTTTTTCAATTTCTTCTGCTAACCAGGAAGTGTTTATAAAATTGGAAGCTTTGATTTTGTGTCGTTGGTGCTTGAACGCGGAACCCGGTGCCAAATACCTGTGGTCTCCACAGGCCTTGATCACTATCACACTCAAGTTGATGCGGTGCTTTGGTTGTTTTCAATTTACTCTTTGTGACAGACTTGCACAACTCAGAAAGCGCGAAGGGCCAAATTACCAACATAAATGTGCCGCGGGCCGCAAAAGTCTATTTCGTTTCGATGTGGAGATTTCGTTGCAGTATGGAAGAAATTCTGGAACGACATTTTACTTAATCAAGGTCGAGCTTTTGCAACATTTTGTACAATTGCGAAAGCTCTCACGGGCCGCGCGTTGTGCACACCTGCTCTGCGATAATGTCTTTTGTTGCTACGCGACGCCGCAGTGAAGCCGCAGCGAACCGCGATATCGGCGTAAATCAAGTTCAGCTCGAACCGTTGTGACAATTTCGCATTGCTTTTCGAACCCGACTATTGTTGCAGTGTCCAATCGTGGTTGGATTCGACTGATTCTGATCTGTTTTGCGCTGAAACGAAGTCACGTCGTATTTTCAAAAAAAGAAAAGGTAACGTTTTTGGTTCGAGGTATTGAAACGGTACTACGCTCGTTGGTTTGCAAGCTTTACACTTACGTTTCTGGTTGCTACGTCGGTGAGGAGGCTAGCAACAAAGGTACGAAGTGGGCTGTTACTCAGTTGCGTTGTCGCGTCACCCGGATGTTTGGTTTCAGTTTGTTTCAAATTTTCAATCTGTGGCTCGTCCCTTACAAACCCTGCAACTGTTGCAAGGCTGCCAATGGCGTCAAGAGAAAGAACAAGTTCTAAAGAAAACCCGGAAGCAGAAAAGGACCCGGTTCCTTGTCCCGGTCTGTATCCCATGAAAAGGTCGCTTGAGCCTGGTTTTCGAGCGTTTTTACGTCATCATCGCGGTTTAACTTTTGGACAAAAGCAGCGAAGCGCCGTTGAAGGATCGTGCGTTCGGTTTGTCTTCCAGCAGGTTATCGTGATCAGACGAAAAAAGCAGTCGCGATGAACTTTTCGTGACCTACTGATTTGTTTAACGTTTCGCTTCCCCGGCAAAATCTTTCTCGATGCTTGCGTTGCAGGTGCGTCCCTCTCACCCCCCTTTTTACTGCCCTGCCTGTATTACTCTTCCAAACTCAGGGCTAGGCGAATGTAAGGACTTGTCGTCTGGTCCGGTGGCCGGCATAGATATAATCGGCGAATCGATCCTGACAAAGTGACGATGATTTTCATGCGTTTGTTGTTATTTTGGCGTTCCATCTGACGGTACTTTGACCCACCACGTCACCTCGCTCATTTCTTTCTGTTTTCTTTTGACACGCAAGCCTCCGTTCGCCTGCTGGGCGTCGTGAAAGAGGTTTCTAAAGCTGTGGTTCTCAACTGTGGCTACGCGTGCCCCCTGAGATACGCAAATGTGCCCAAACGGGTACACGAATTTTTCGAAGTGTTTTCGCAATGAAATTTTAACGTAAAAGTACAAACATTACAGGTACATTTCTAATTAATGTGCTCGTGATTACAGTCAATGGGTACTTGATAGAACGAAAGGTACATCACTAAAAAAGGTTGAGAACCACTGCTCTGAAGCGCCAGGATCAGCGCAACAAAACTGCAAATGAATCGGAACTCAACTCTTGGTGAAGTTTGTGTCTGTTAATGGCATCGTGGTGGCAAAGACAGATCTGCGCTATAGTTTATAACACCACTGTAAAGCTCTCGAAACAAACAAAATCAACTAAATGGAAAACGTTTCTTCGCGGCAGCACTGCATGACGTGGCGCAGCCACGACTTCGAAAAATAATGCGAGGTGTACGGAACCAGCCACGTCCGCCGGTGGACTTGATCGACCTGGAGCTAATCCCACAGTCAGCGTTCCACTGATTTTCTGTTTGCTGTTCTCGATGCTCAAGGTTTGCTGTTCTCGATGCTCTCGATTTGCTCTCGATGAATCGATTTCTCGATGAATCGATTTCTCGATGCTCTCGATTCTCGATGCTCTCGATTCTGTTTGCTGCTCTCGATGCTCAAAGCATCGATGCTTCTCGATGCTCAAGGTACTTACGTTTTTTCGCACATTTCGCACACGGTCGACTTTTTAAAAATTTGCATGTTAAAGGTGCTGACACTCTGTGTAATTTGGCAACGGCAGGCCGAAGCCTGAATTTTGCTTCTTGCCGGGGCGGTTGAGGTGAACGCTCTTTCCCAAGTAGCGCTACGGCGATTCATTCAGTGGCCGTGG
>JGI24158J21664_10002946_pt1 | contig 21085 bp, 17 predicted proteins | sample Ectturendosymbi3_FD_21664 | JGI IMG/M metagenome (IMG submission 21664) | reverse complement strand
AGCAGAAGCGGATATTAGAGGGGTAGGGTTGCGAAAGGAAGACGCCCTTGATCAAGCAAGAAGTTAGGAGGAAAATCCGTCACCCCCGTTTAACAACACACAAAAGCGAACTAAAACCGGAATACTGCTACCACTACGAATTATGGTTGCTTCTGTTCATCAACAATGTTATAGAAAACCATTCTGAATATTCTTGTTGCGCGAATAGCTGCAATAATTTTTTTTCAAGTCGATCTTGATAAACCATCAAATTACCAATGATACTGTTATGAAAAAGCACTGCCGCTCCCGTTGCACCCTTTTTAAAAGTTCAGGGGGGCAATGCCTCCGCCGTCCCTGGCCGGAAACATCGCAGTAACTTGTTAGGGCGAACACTGCTGGATAGCAATGGACTAAAACATCAATTTCATATTTAATACAAAAAAAATGCCCAATTTCCACAAATGAACAAGTCGCATACGTCACTCACAGCAGCATATGACATCATCGCCGAGACTTGATGCACTGATCATTGATTGGGGGGGTTGGGTTGCTTGGAAAGTTTTTTCCGGTTTCGTCAATTCCTTGTTCCACACAATGACCTCCCCACCCGACGATGAACTCACGATGACCCTGTTCATTGCAAAGCAAGTCAACCACGTGACCGATACCGTCGAGTGATTCGTGAAGGATGGTTGAGTCGCAAGCAAGCGCAGATACATGTTTAAGAATAAATAACTTTACGCGGATCAACGTAAACGGTGGACCAATAAATACAGTCCTACGCCACGAACGCACTTCCATATCAAAGTTATTGGCGGCTGTGTTTGAAAAGTATCGTTCAACTTGCATTGGCAGCGCACAGTGCGATCTCCTGTTGCCATAACGACGGTAGAGTTCACCAAATGACGAAGTTTTCCGTTTTCTATATTTTGCTCGAAGCTGCAGTAACTGATCTGCGCCATCTCCCCCCCCCCCGACATCACGTGACTGATCAGCACCACTTCCTCCTCCGACATCACCGACCACTGTGAAACTTTATCAATTGTGAAACTTTATCAAGCGACCACTGTGAAACTTTATCAAAAAACTTTATCAACATGAAAACGTTGTTCTTACCTTCCGCAGACGAAGATGGATTGTATCGGGGAGGAGTGTTTGTGCAAGACTCTCGACTTCTTCATCGTTTCTGTACGGATGGCGTAGATGTGTTTGTCCTTCCCCCCAGCCCATACCTCCCCAGCGCGCACGACACACAGAGCGTTCTACGTACAACACATAAGCACTGCTGATGTCTGTTTGGAATAGTTCAGATTCGCAACAAACTTATGGCAAAAATAGTTTCAAACAACAGATGATTTTTACTTGAAGCGTACCGCCCGCTACTTATTAAGGCTTCTGCCCGTTATTAAGGCTTGTTATTAACCCGCCCGCTATTAAGGCATCTGGTTAGTGATGTCATTATCTGTAGGAGAAGGGTTTTGCGGAAAAACGAAGAGAAAAAAAACTACGCAGATTCTGTACAAAGCTTCGCAGACAAAAGTTATTTCACCAGCACAGCGCTGCAATCCTTGATGGGACGGGGGTCCAGGACCCACTGGGTGGTGTCGATCAGTCGTATCCTTCGAGATCCGAGCGCGACCCAAACCCTGGGTATCTCGTCGATCGCTGGAAGGGAAGAAAACAATGAGTTCAGCAGTGTGTGGGGGGGGGCGGGCGCCCAACAACATGTGACTGGCGCAGTACTCACCTGCCGACGTGTACTGGACGCAGCTGATGAATGACTTTTTTGTCTCCTTGGGGTGCATGTCCAACCGGAGCAGTAGCATCTGCAGCAACATTGGACTGATCATCAACAGCCTGACACCGCGGCCGTGGGCGTTGGAAGTTTTTTTTCCAGGGGAGGGGCAGTAGTGGATTTTTGCAGGGGGAGGCCAAAAGGATTTTTCTAGGGGGGCCAGTAGTGGTGAAATTTGATTTTACCAACTCGATACTACGACAAAAACATTTTTACAGAAAACAGTTACTAAGAAAATAACAAACTTCAAAATCCAGGGGGACTTGGTCCCTTGACCCCCTACCGACGTGCATGGCCACGACAGTCTTGGCAATTAATCAACTCCTGCTCTGCGAGCAGTACCGCGTTCTTTCAAGCGCGCACTAACAGCACGTTCACTCACCTCGTCAGTCTCGAGAGGAACGACCCGGACTTGTCCGGACTGGTGGAGTTTGGTGAAAATGCAAAGTTTTTTAACCCAAGTCATGGCTGCGTCAACGGTCATGAAACCTGGAAAAAGGTTTTGGCGGCAGGTTTATGTTCACGTCTGTGGGCTTCAGTTTCAGATTAAAACTATTTTTCGTGCCGATGGAAAGTTCATGTGAAACGTACGACTGTATGATGCAAACTCTATCTATTGCAGTGCCATGAAGCGAGTAGAAATTTTAAAAAGGTCATTTATCTTTTATCACTGCAAATGGTGGTTGTTGAATTTTGTACACTGTGCAATGCACGAATTTTGAAGAAACACAACAACGCCAAAAGCCGGTAATGAAAATGATTTATGGACAAAACTTCAATCAAACCGCTGGTAACAAACTTAGAAACGCACGCGCTGCGTTCACCATGACAACAAGAACAGCGCCAACTGGTGACAACCAACCTTCATCCTGTGAGGCGAGATAGAGGGCGTCAGCGATGGCAACGTTCTGCGCAGCACTGTTCAACGTCATGGCGTGGTCCTTCCAATCTGCAAAACATGAACAAACCTCGCTATGTGCAGCAAGTTGCTTGATGTGTGGAGCAATGCGACCGCCATTTCACCAACAGTTGCTGCCACTGTGCGAAGCAATCAGCTGCCTTTCCAGACGGAAATGAAGTCAATGGACTTTTTTTCTTTTTTCGGACGAAAGTATATTGAGTTTGGTTCGTAGTTACGGCTGGAAAGTGCATTGAGCAGCTATGGCGGGTTCCCCCTCATAAATTGGATGTGAACTTACTCCCCACAGCTACCCTGAGCGAGGCAGACAAGGCGGGCGCCATCTTCCACTCAACAACCAGAATAAAACCCTATCGATGTACAACGTCAAAGTCCACAGTTAGGTATACAACAACAGAACAGGCTATTTTCGAATATGCTATTATTGGTTCATATGTCCTTTTCCACTTTGCAGAAAGTCCAACGCATTTCAACTGCTTTGATGAACACGAAGGTCGAATAAGAAGTAACACTTTAGACGACATGTAGTTGAATAGGGCGAGCGTAACATTCTGTTGGCCCTGGCAACAGCCAGCGGCCATTTTCACTCAACTTCTCGAAAAGCTAATCTCGCTGTTGCAACAAGTCTGTTGCTTCACTGTGATCGAAGGAATGGATGAGGCATTTTCATCCGCTAAACCAATGGTTCTTAACCAGGGGGCGTCAATAAATTTCCAGGGGGGGGGGGCGAGACCCTTACGTGCTCTACAACACGGGAAGTTTTTGAACGGGAAAGTGTTCGGTCCAATTTACTTATTTAAAGTCAGGGCTGAAGGGGACTTGAAATAAAGGACAGTTACTTGAGGGGACGTGGTAGAGAAAAGATTGAGAACCACTGCGCTAAACATTTTCAACTGTACACCACAGTAATGTGGCAGAAGCTCTACAAAAGAGGTGATCGTTATAAGAGGAGCGGGGATAGTCGAACGCCAGCGAACCTAAGCAAAGGATTAAAGGCCAGAGCTGACAATTTTGTTTCCCTCTTGGAGATTAAGTTGCCACAGACCTACAACAAGATCTCAGAAATGAAGAGTCGGCCAACACTTTGCTGCTAATTATCAAAAAAAATTTAGTCAGTTTCTTGACTTTTGCTCTTCCCCCATTTACCCAGATGGGGCAAGTGGACTGGGCAGCACCTTACTGGGGCAGGGATTGCTTGGCTTGGGGCAGGCGGTGTCTGGCCAGTGCGACACAAGGTCTAGCTGGCCAACGAGACACAAGAACTTCCAGAATTGCAAACATCAATTTGCAATGCACTGATGATGATAACAGGAGTTATCGAAACGTCTGCAATATGTCGTTGACATCGTTTTCATTGGCCGTGATTTTCATTATAAGGCTATTTGGCACTTCCGTTTAACTTTACACAATACGAAGCTATCTTCACGCCATGGCATGGACAAAGACAGTTCGCAGCTGCGAAGCAGCGTTTCCAACGCAGATTTTCTCTCACTTACCCGGAACCCGGGTTTTGAAATTTTGTCACGAATCGGAAACACTTCGCGAAGGTTGGCAATGAAGCATTTTTTAAAAACGAGATTCCCGCCCGAAAGTTTCCTGACTTACCTCTCGATAACATTTTCCCCGTTTTCATCTCAGTGATCAGATTCTTCCACAATTCACATTCGGATTTTAGTCGAACTTTGAAGCTGGGGTTATCTGATCAAGACAAAAAAAACAATGTAACCCCAACTATACGACATTGACAATGGTGGTCCACTGATTATGTTCCCTGTCATTTGATTTCCGACAAATATGTCGTTGGTCGAACTTCGCAACAATGCGAGATCAACCGTGACCGCACGGTAAGTCAACCATGACTGCCCAATCAGTCGCATCAACATGAAACAGGTAGCGTTATCCAACCATACACACGTCACCAAACCACACACACGTAATCCACCAACACAGACGTCATCCAACCACACACACGTCATCCAACCATACAGACCGTCACTTTTGATGGAGAGGTTAAGGGTCGAGCGGAAGTTCGGTTTGCTGAGTTTGGTGTCAGTTATTTGATGGAGTCTCATGATATGTTTGCATTCCTGGTAAAGTTCCGTGAAGAATAACAACCTGCAAAAAGACAACATATATACAACATATCTACATGATGAACACCTGTTTATGGTCAACGGCACTTTTCCAAAAACAAAAAGGAGTGCAAACATAAAACCACTGCAAGAAGCGAGTCTCTATCCTCTTTATAGAGCAACGTATATATCAGTTAATAAGGAACCGTCACATTATCTCATCAACAAAACCATTTCGACCGAGCAAAATGGCGTCTGTCTTACTTCCTGGTTGTCAATATTAATCGACCAGATCCTTTGCTTGACGTCACTACAGTCGAAACCTTGAGCAGACGTTCAGAGTCCTGAAGGATCCCAATGTGGGAGGATGAGGCTGACAGAAGGCTGCGCAGGGCGTTTTCACCATCGTGCCTTGCCTGCGAAGCAAACATGAGCATTGCAGAATGGGTGAAAGGAATATTCTAATGCAGCATAGTCGTCGCACCAAGCTGCAACACCCCCCGACACATGCGAAAAGCCGGAAGTGGGCAGGTTCCCACACCTTTGAATATCAACAGGCCAATAATGATCGGTTACGTCGTTGACCGGTGTTTCGCATCAACGAACTTCTATGCATTGCACTGTGTGCGAAGTTCGTTGAATGCTGCGGACCGCTACTGACACCACTTGGCCATTGATGGCCTCCGGTGATAATTCTCGACACGACTCTGACTCGTTGCCCAATCCTTCACTGGCGTCTGCTGTAGTTTACTGCTACTTACTGCATTAACTTTCATTACTCTTACAGAAGAAAGCGGTGGCCACGCTGCTGTTTTGTTGCAGTCATGACAAACGATCTGCCCGCATGAAACCCAGCTTGGGTTGTGACCAATGATATTTCAGTTAATCATGTGCCGCCGTCACGTGACCACATTCTCTCAGACACACATCGTGAAGTAACCTCTCGAAGAAGTGGGTGATGACTAATTTGTTATGACTTTCTTGTTGTGGGCTGCTAGAAAAGCGTCAGAAATCTACACTAGATTCAAGAGACTAAAAAGATTTCACCGCGTTTATTTAAAGTTTGCCGTCGAGTGTTGGAGTCTGATCAAAACAGGTTGTTTGCTTTGGACATTTCACGTGCAAATGTATCCCCCTGTGCGAAGCCACTCCAACAGCAACCTCACCTGTATCCACGTGTGGTAGAATGAGGCAAATATCTCAGGGTCCACTTCGTCAGATCCCGTGGACAATGCCTCGAACAACTGGTTTATCACGTCACTGTTGCTGGTGACGTCACTCTTTTCCAGGATATGCGAGAATGTTGCTCTATCTGCAAACACCGCACAACAGTATGTTGGATTGGACCAAGCAGGTGTGCCTCTGACACAAACCCAGTGAACACGTACACAACGTTAAGCAACGAAGATCTCGGAAGTACGAGGAGACATCGTTAATGGCGCCTTCGCGGGCCTGGGTCATCAGAGATGGAGCCCCAGATATTTTCCTTCACAGGAAGGATCTATTGGGGGTCATGTCACTAAAACAAGTTTCCATGGCGGCAAACAAAAATTTTGGGTGGGCACATCGTGGGCCACATCTTTCTAGACACCCCCTGGCCCTCGGCCATGACGATGACACCCACCAATGCAACAGCAACACATTAAACTTGTTTTGCAGCGCCTGTGACGTAAAAAACGTCCTTCACATCGTTTTCTGAGGTCAGTGATTTAAACGTAAACCTCACGAGTTGTACATTCCGCCTCCACTACAACGGTCACCATCAACACCATCCCCGCGGCCCATACCAGCGCTACCAACCAACCACTATGAACTACGTAACAATGAGCCAGAGCCACCATAAACAAACAGCAATAAAATGGAGATGAATCGTAACGTCAAATCGCACGAGCCCGCGCAATCCCAGTGCATGATATGAAATGTTTATCTGAGAACCACCTACACCGCATCTTACATCTGCCACAAATGAATGCATGGTTACAAACACCGGACTCACAGTTTTGTTAAAGCCACTGCTCAAGCTTGTTAAGTTCAGGAGCTCCGCACTAGTTTGTGGGAAAAACTAACGATCAGGTTTCACTTCGTGGCTCAAAAACATATCAGTCTGAGTGAAGCACGACAACAGATCGGGTACAAATCCATGCAAGGCTTGTGAGTGACGAGTATAACGTTCAAGGGGACATCCGCGGTTACCGAGGGGGTTGTAGGGGAGGTCATCGTCGTTGTAGTACAGAGACTCGTTTCTTGACTTTGCTTCGCTGTTGCCGTAGAACTCGTCCCCCTTGTAAAACGGCTTCTCCCTTAGAATCTCCAGCTGGTGCGGAGACAAGACATGGAAGACTTTCTTGATTTGTCTGAATGCGAAACGACAGTACATTATGTGTCGATACAAACGCTGTGTCGAAATAATTGATTGAATTTGCCGACGGTGTACGCTTAAAATGCATCCAATCTCTTAGAAGACAATGAAAAGCTCTAAAGTTGCTGAAAACATTCGAGGAATCAGCCAACTGAGTTCTGCTTTCATCTTTTTGCGATGATTCAAACTTGCACATATCTATGTTCAAGTAAATACTCTCTACAATGGGGGTTATCGAGGAAATCAAATGGGAGGATTTACGCTGCGTGGTTAAGAGCCGGAAAAATTTGCTCTTGAGAGACAAATATCATTCACAGTAAACTGGGTGAACTTTCTTCAAAACGAGAAAGATTTCTTCAAATATGATTGTTCGAAGTGTGTGGTTGAGAAAAATTGCTTTCTGTTGCAATGAAAAGAGCAGGCGTGCCCATATGTTTCCCTATTTTGCTTAACTTCATGAACGGTTGGCAAAGTTTAGGGCAACACCCTCCCCAGCAAAATCTTTCTCAGCCATGATGCAAAACCGTTCCACAATCTACCTGGAAGAAGCGGAGTAAATATGACTGAATATAACAGTAAGCAAACTTTAGCCTTGCGGCAAGCTTCTGAGGAGTCTGCCTGCTTTCTGCTTTCATTATTCTGCGACGATTAAAACTTGCAAGCGTATCTATTTTTCATAGTTAAAGGCCACAAAGATGGTGGCAAGTAAATCAGTCACAGTTAATTGACGGGGAAACTAGTTTCGCGTTTTCCAACGCATCAATCGAGCAGGCCCCACTTCTTTATTAGCACAACAACACATCGTGTAACACACCGCACCACATTCGGGTAGAACACGCCACAGCACACAGCGACACATCTGAGTGATATGCACCGCAAGATACAAGAAATGTTGCAGGACGATTAGAGAATGTCTACTCGAGACCACAATGACTAAACAACAGAGAACGTACTCTATTAAGGCCTGTTTTTTGCAATTTTAAGTCGTTAAACTGTGTTAACACGCAGTTTCAAGGCATTAGTTCGTGGAAAACAAAACTATTTGTTGACGCTAAAGCGTATATTCCACAAATCCTCAAAGATTCCCGGATCACAGGCATTCGCTCGCAGGAAAGAAGTAAAACGTAATCCTCACTTTTCTTGGAACATGCGGTAGTCGACTTGCTCGATGGCGTGGAGGTCTTCAAGCCCCCCCAGCAACTCTCCTTGCGCGATGCGATACAACCCCCTCATCATCAAACAAGCCGACCTCACTGACGCTCCGCATCGCCCCACACACGGGGGGTCAGTGCAGGCCTCTTCCAACCCGGACAGCTTCTTCATGGTTTCCGTGGCAACACCGACACAGCGGCCGTAGAAGTGCCCTGAAAAATTACTTTCTTTAATGCTGGACGTTGTTTCACGCCCCGCCCCCCCTGGATATGTCGCCAAGATTCATCCAAAAATAAAGTGGAACACAGTTTGTAAAAAACGTCGAAAAGCCGACAATGTCATAATGACTAAGTGAAGCAAAAGCTTTTAAGAGAAGCACCGATATCTGAGGTCATAAGGCCTCTCCTCACCAGGGTCGAAATTTGTTCCAAGAACTGGGAAAGTAGGAAGGTTCACCGACATGCAATTTCTTAAACCTTTCATTATTTCACCTGAAAAAATAATCAGAACGTCAGTAAGCGCGAATAAAAAGGAAGCTTTGCACTGAAGGCCTGGCAAGATTACCCTCCACATGTAACGATGGTTAAACAAGAAGCAAGGTACTCGTTCCATCCGACGGACCTTTCAAACCAGCACTAAGTATTCTGAACATCACACATTGAACAACTCTCACATTTTCAAGTTTTATTTTTTTTTTACTGTCATATTTTCAAGTTTAAACTCCGCAGCAGCGTAAAACTTAGTATCATTTCAGAAGAAAATCAACAAAGAACTTGGAAAGGACAAGTTTGGTTTTTGGCAAACATGCTTTTTCGCGACGCCAGCTCTGGACGGACACAGCAACAATAACAAATAAAACAACCGTTTTCGCTCTCTTCCATTTTCCTTCGACTGAGAGGTCTGGGGGTGAAACCGAGGGGTGAACCGTCCATCTCCGTGTTGGCCCAACCGGAAGGAAGCCTTGAAACCTCCGATGTCCTCGAATTCGCGGTACGATTTATTTGAGGAGCGATCAGGACATCTCCGACCGAACGTACTTTGCCAAATGTTCTGAAAATAACCCGGATGTGTGCAGGGTGCGTCGAAAATAACCCGGATGTGTGCAGGGTGCGTCGGAAATAACCCGGATGTGTGCAGGGTGCGTCGAAAATAACCCGGATGTGTGCAGGGTGCGTCGAAAATAACCCGGATGTGTGCAGGGTGCGTCGAAAATAACCCGGATGTGTGCAGGGTGCGTCGAATGTTGATTCAATGAAGACGTGGCGCAGAGGTAATACGACGTCGTGGTTTGTTTCTCACGCAAACCAAAATCGTGTCGTCGAAAGAGCAGAGCTTCTGCTAGTCGGAAGTGAAACTTTCTATTTATATCTTCCAGAGTCAACGTTTCACGGACCCAACATTAGTTGCACCGGGGCAGGTTGCGATCTTTGTGATTAAGAAATCGTTCTGCAGCAGGGGTATCAAACTCAATTTGCTCCGAGGGCCAAATGAGGCCTTAAAAAGTAACCCGAGGGCTGCATTATAACGCTTATGCAACAATGGCGGTACTTCGGCCTCATTACTTTCTAGAAACAGCTTTTACATCTTCTTTCCTGCGGAAGGTATCGTGAGTTAAAGAAAAATCATTTCAAGCTGTCTCTACGTTCGTTTAAAAGGAACTTGTCCACTTGCTAGCCGGGTTCTTTTAAACACCGGTGAATAAACTAAACAACGAAAATGTTAATCATTTGAAAATTCCCACAAAGCATCGCGGGACACACAAAACGCCCTCTTGGGCCACATGCGGCCCGCGTGTTTGAGACCCCTGTGTTCTATAGGTTACGATGTACCACGGCACGATAGATGTAACGTTAACTTTTAACACTTCACATTTACCGTGTCGTATCCATCACAAATGCGGCTTCGTTATCAAGCTTTGCTAACACGTCTACATCAAACATAAGGTTTATTTCTCATGCAAACTAAAATCGTGATCTTATACTTATAATCGGCATCTAAAAGATCACACAAAGCGAACCCGAATTTTTATTTGTCTGAGTGACAACAGTACATTATGTGTCGCAACAAACGGTGTAAAACTTTCATTTTTTTGGCCACATCCTTGGGACTGCACCTCACCTTCTTCCTTTAATCGCCCCAGCGCCCGGCCTCCTCCTCTTCATCTCAACCACGCGACTGAACGCATCTTCATTCCTCCGCAAGCGATCCTCCACGAAGCGCTTGAACATGTACGACTTGATCACCTGTGTGGAAAACAATCGACTGGAAACTTGTTCAATTGTTACCGCCGGAGGACGCGCGAAAGTCGACGTCACAATCGCCTACATCGCTCAGTCACTGTTTCTGTTGATGATAACGATCAACGGATGAAACAGCGATTTGAATTTGAGGAGGAGGAGGACCAAATATAGTGGTCAAGTCTACTGTTTGATGCGAACTTTCATTTTTTCGGTGAGCCGCACTTCCCACAAATGACAAAGCTGCAACTGAACTAACTTTGAGATAGAAAGGCAAGTCTGTTGATTGGACCCTTTCCATGAACTCGTCCGTTCGAAACTGGTTTATTTCGTGGTCGACGTAATATATCGTGTTGCTGTGAAGAAAAAATAATGACAGAGAATTAAAACGACGTCAAGAAATAAGAAGGATAAGTATCCAATTCACAATATCACAGTGACGCAAGATTTGATGAAAGTTAAACGCGGACTGCAGAAGCGAGCTACGAGAACTGACCCGAACAAATCGATCATCATCTCCATGAAAATTTCCTGAACCCGCAAATTGTTCTTTACTTTCACTTCAACCTCAGCATTGTGCATTTCCTCAATAGTGACTGGACTGGGATGGTCCAAGCCGGAGAAGACATCGTGAATTCTCAACTCCGTTAATCTGTGTTGAAGAATAAACAGCTGCCATTACGCTACAACTTAGCAGCTATTTGTGGTTTGGGTGAGACCAGGACACTCGTGTTTTGGTGTGAGTGTCCGTTTTTACTCTGGTCCGAGGACAACAAATGACCAATTCGGGCCAGATATTGTTGACTCAGGTAAAAATTGATTTTTTGAAAGCACAGTTGGTTCCAGCAGGTGGATCTAACCGCTTGTTGATCACAACGCATGACGGGCTAAGCACGCGGCTCGACGCGTTGCTTTGACGTCACTACATCTTCGTCACCATTCGCGTCACCGAGATGGAAACCAGTCGCAGTGAAGCGGAACGATCGCAGTGGACCAAGGCCTCCTACAAAACAGGCCTTGAGTGACCTTGAGTGGACACAAAGCGATATTTTTTCCCGCTCGGCTGAAGAGGGCGCCAGAGCGAGACGAGAGACTTCGTAAAATAACTAATTTTCACAAGGGAGACAAGCATAGAATCAATCAGCAAATTTTTAATAGGAAATCGATTTCACGTAACTTCGTTGGAAATGAGGAAACGCAAAGCAATTTCAGTGGAACCCCTTTGTTATGACTCCTCAAACAAGCATAGACCAACGTCACGAACTTCGCTTCAACCATCGCCGTAAATTCGATTTCCTTTGAGCAGTGGTGCACAACCTGCATGGGGTCTTCGATATAATTTATACTGCCGTGTACATGTATTTAGAAATATAAGTTATGGCAGCCTTGCATTAATAAAACTTTTTGTCTGCTGATGTGAGGATACTTAGTAGAAAGACAGTCAAACAGACGTGTGGAAGCGGACTGGGCTCAGTGTATGTGAAGCAGAACAGAAGCAACGCAAAAAAATAAAAACATCTTGAAGTCACTGACAGCCGTAATTCATAAAAATAAACGTAATGCGACTGGCAACAGCTAAAAGGTTGTGCACCCCCGCTTTGGGGGGAGGATACCGCCCAGTTCATTTTTTCTTGTTTTGTGAGATCTCTCGACACGCATGGATCGTTCGATTTGCTGTTTCACTGTTGACTGCGCTCGCGGCCACACGAAAATCGTTGTGACATGCGTTATACATTCTCACTATCAGATAATTTGCTACGAAACAGAAAACAAGTATTCAATTTCATGCTTGGCTTCATTCGGAGGCACGCCACACAAACTAGGTTCAGGCAAGAATCTTTTCTAGCGCTTTGCGACTTAACTTGTTGACTTATACCGCGTGAACGCAAATTCCAGCTTCAGTAACTATAATCTCAAGGCTGGTATGGAGAACGACTTTAAGAGGCACTGTGCTGTGTCAAAGGTTGTTATTCACGCACAAAAGCGTCGGTCTCCATTCCTATTGTTCGATGAATCACTGTCCAGTGGAGACACTCGCCAAATCGGTGGAAAATTTTCTTTCTCTATGTTTAATTTGCAGGTTTCTTCCGACAGCAAAGTCTATTCAGTGGAAACTTTTCGCAGCGTCAAGTTACTTGCGACGGCTTCAGCCTCATTACCATTATTTGCCTAAACTAACAGAGCACGTCTTTCAGTGAAGGTGTAGGAAATACTAAGTCCACCCGATACCACAACGTTCATAAGTAAAATCTCGTGACTAGAATAGGGATCTCAAACACGCGGCCCGCGATGCTTTTCGAGAATTTTCAAATAATTAACATTCACGTGATTTATTTTATTCATCGGTGTTAAAAAGGGCTCGGCCAGCAAGTGAACAAGTTCTTTTTAAACGAACGCATAGAAGGCTAGAAATGATTTGCCTTAACTCACGACACCTTTCTCAGGATATAAGATGTATAACTGTTTCTAGTAAGGTTCAGGTATTGATATTGTTGCGTCAGCGCCATAATGCGCCCCCCGGGTTAGTTTTTAAGTCCTCATTTGGCCCTCGGAGCAATTTGAGACCCCTAAAGCTTCACACACATTGTAAACACGCAAATCCACCTGCACATCTAGGTTTAATGTAGCAAAGAACGGAAAAAATTGTATCTACTTTGGTCCCAAATTTCTGAAAACTTGAAGCCTCTGATCTTTTTCATTTGGAAAAATGTTCTCTTGGCAATATGCCGGTTTATTCTTCATTCGTGTTCATTTTTATAAAAGTTCGTACTGTTGCAACCTCTCCATTGGCGTTGCGTTGAGTGCGCGTGAAGAATAACATCCATACACAGTGTATGTGGCGCGAACCAAGCAATAATAGAGTGATCGTGGCGCGTGATCTCTGTTGTTGCTTGCTGCCACAGTGTGAAGCTTTGTGCACATGCCGCTCGGGCTTTCCGATCGCAACAATACCCTTCGCCTTTCCTAGTGCTCGCCTTACTAATATGCTTTTCACCTTCGTATGTTTTGTTTTGTTGTGCTTTGTTATTAGTCATTTCATTTTTCCTCTTAAACGCCCGACATGCAGCATGAACCTGCGTTTTCTCGGCTAAGACTAAAGTTTTAACAGGATATACTTTCTCAATTCGTTTCGCAGCTATCTCCCCACACATCTTCACCCCCGCACACGGTACCGGACGTTTGAACTCATGATTTGCTAACAAAGGCCATTTCCCAGTAACGAAAAGCGATCATTTTTCGCATGTCAACGACACCCCACAACCTTCTCCTGCCGCACACTTTGCAGATAAGCTTTTGACTGTCAGTGACGTAACACTACCTATTGTCTGCCAAACATTCGCACGTATTCGAAGTCCCGCCTCGCAATAAAATTGAGAACAGCGGTCCTGGTCCAGGGCCTGCGAGAGGTACATCGTACCAGGGCCCGGGAAGATAAAAGTATGTACGCTAAGTTTTTCTGCAATCAAGCCCAGAATTAATAGTGTATAAGCTAGTTGCCAGTATCAAAATTAATATATTTCTATATCTCGGCATGGTAGCTGTTTTATATATATTCCAATTACTATAGAAACAAGCTATACAGGTTTCGGCGGAGGCACCTGGAGGTAGGAGGCCGGTACCGGTCTTCGTACTCCCCTGGTAAAATTTCTCTCAAAGGAGGCCCTGGTCAACGGATGCGTTGGGGTAGTTTGTATTGAAAATAAAAAATTTACTTCGAACCTTTTTGCACGGCTCTTGACAAATGGCAGATTCTATGTCGCGCGAGCAGTGACGGTGTCGCGCACTCATGTGGAACGGATCCATATCTGTGAGTGATCGAGGTTCAGTGGCAAAAAAACAACCTCATTTCTGTGCATCAGCTCTTAAGCAGGGATGGGCAAATGCTTGAGCTGCAACGGCATACCGAGATGAACTGACAAGGGGGGAAATGAGGGGTGAGTCATCGCTTTGCTGCAGACCATTGTGACCAGTGCAACGTCACAAGGAATCAATTGTTTCTTTAACAATATCGCGAAAATGTGCTGAGGTCCGACAACTTTCAAGATTTCCAAAAGCAATTCCGGGCACCTCACCACCAACAAGTGACACTGGGTGAGCAGAAAGCCGGAATTGCAAAAGCGAGAGTAAAAGTGCACGAGGCACTGGGTAATATACGCGCTTGCGAAGGAGGGTTCACTTCAGCAAGAATGACGGACGGTGTCCGACATTCCCTGATCATTCAAACTGTGCAGGTGAGTAAATAATCATCTACGTTTGCTTGATATTCAGCGCAACGGGTGAAGACTGCGGACCAGTCTCAGGCGAACTGTCTCTACTCTCTACCCCTCACGGCCCGGAGCGTTTACAAAAACTTTTGCAGGTTCACATGTACAAGGCACTTAGATGACAGAAGCAAGACTTCTGCTCAGACCATATACATATGCGCCTTTCAGGATTTCGCAAAAACACTGCACAATAGCAAACAATGCAAGAACAACTGGCAACATGCGAGCAGTCAGAAGACCGTGTTCACATGTATCGTCCACGTAAGTACGCCCAGACCGCCGTTCAGAAAAACGAAACTTCACCATCGTTTGCTACTGGGGGGCGGGCAGTGGTGATACCCCCTAAATAAGCAAAACCCGGCAACATGTCTGACAGCGCCCACTCCACAACATGCACGGTCTTGGCGACAGGCAGTTGTCAACAATCTTCAGAGAAAGCTTCATCTATCGCTTGGAGAACCTTCATTTGGACTTTGAGCCACTTTTGCCTCGGTAGTTGTCGGCACTGGGCGGCGAATCCAGCGAAAACCAAGTCGTATTCATCCACCGCAGCAGCTGAAAGATGTGAGTCGGTGTAACGAAGCTTGATAAGCAAGGGTTTCACAGGCGAGTGTGGCCAGCTGCTAATAATGGCCAAATATGAAAACACGAAACCGTAAATGACCAGGCAAGTAATCAAAAAATGCTTCGTTAATTGAGATAACATTGCACACTGTATCTAAAATCTCGCGCGCACAGTGGTGACGCTTTGTGTGAGCATTGCGCTAGCTATAAACACTTTTGTGAAACGCCTTAATCTTTAACAGTACCAAGTTTAAACAGCCGGCATGGCATGCTACAAGAAAATAATCACAAACCTTTGTTGCAATTCTTCATTTCCACCAAAACTCTGTCCAGCACATTATCCGATAAATCCGCGGATTTCCTTTTCACCGCCTTCCTTCGATCCGCTGCATGTTCACACGGATCAAAGTTATTTTTGACCATTGCAGCTGGTGAGTCTGCAAGCCGGTGAAGTCATACAAAGTGTCTTCGCACAACATCAGCAAACTGTGTTGAAATATAAGATAACAGACAAAGGAAAAACACGACAACATCTTACATGGCCCCGGTCCGTGTATGGGCATGGAGGCAGGCTCCCTCTCATGCAGTTCAGTGGGTCGTTCATCACCGTCCTCTCTTCTAACATCCAAACCACCCGTTTCGACATCCGCTTTAGAGTTGTTTCTCGCATTGCACGGCTCAAGGATGTAGCTCAGCACACCGACCTTGTCAAGCAAGGGCTCAGGGTGCGGCTGGCCGGACCCGTCCTTTACAAAGTCCCATTCGATTGATTCGGGACCATCGTTGTTCGCTCCTGAATCGGTGTGAGCACTGGGAACATAAGTTGGAAAGTTAGTCAAGGGTTGCTCGGGGAGCAGCGGAAACAAGGTGATTTCTGATATAAAAAGGAGAATCATGGGCGGATCCAGGATTTTTTTAGGGGGGGTCAGGGTCGAGTTGGTCCGAGTGTTTACCGCGTAGCGGCCAAGGCCCGAGCCCTCGACGTAAAACTAGAGCAAATATTACCCATAAATCCATCAATTGACATTCGCTTGAAATTTACTGTCTGGACCCACAGGTCGGTCCGCCACGTTATATCGACCAACTGCATTGATCCAGGCACACACTTAGGCTGTGCTATGGCCAGTTTATTCAAAATAAAGTTATTTACATGCAGTATTGGCGATTGCAACTGCAGTAATCATCGATGCCGTCTGTAGCTTCTAAAATGACACAGATGCATGAAATATATAATAAAATAAATAATTTGCAAGACACGCCAGAATACGGGTCAATAGAGAAACAACTGAATTCGTACTGAACTAAACTTTTGTCCAAAAACTTTTCCTAGTTGGTCTGATGTTTATCAGCATCCATTTTCAGCCTGCAGCTAATCTAGCGTAATACATTCTTAGCCTATACCTGATATGTAGTTCACTTTTGAGGTTGAATTTGATGTTTTGTTATTTACTCTGTCACTGAGCGCTCTAGCTTGTGCCCAGTCTAGACTGTGTGTGTGTACTGTAAACATGTACTGCGGTTTAATCGTAGCGGATTTTTGCTGTCTTGCTTTGACTCATGAAATGAGCTACCATCCTCATGAAAGCTGTAGGAAATATCAGTTTAGTCTAAAAACATTAGCTTAGACACAATATTGCTGCTTATTTCACTTTTGCTAAGCGGCCCAATCTTAGGCTTAATTTAGACACCCCCAAAAAAGTCACCTAAAAGCGCATTTGTGCGCCAAGAATTATTCATCAAAAAAGTAACTCAAAATTTAGGGAAGGGGACTTGATCCGTCCTGGACCCGCCTATGAAGATTATGTTTAAATAATCGAGTGCCTTGTGGCTGGTCGTTTCAATAGAAGACATGGCAAGATTCATCTGCTAAGTCCGCCACTCACGCCTTTAAAGCATCCAGCGTAAGAGTGAAAATGCGAGAAGTGAGTTTAAGTCTTACCTTCTGCACTTAACGAATGGGACTAGGAATGACATTGGCGCAAGTAATGGCCATTCAGTTTGGGAGGGTTCTGCGCCGCTGTTCTTCTGCTGCAAGGTCTTGGTTCGTCTAAACTTGTCCCTCAGATTCTTCCATACTTTCTTCACAGTTTCAACTACAACGAAATAAAACAACATCGGAACACATGGATTTACTCGAATAGAAAAACCGTGCTCTTACAAATAAACTCAAACTTACTAATATGCGGTTATGGACTTGACGGAGGTAGTGTTAGTGGTAATGTTTGAACAACATTAAAAATAAACATGAAAGGAAACAACAACAAATCTTAAATCTTGATTCCTTATCACAGAAAAACAGAATTTGAAAACGCGTCAGTATCTTCAACAAGACTACTTTACTTACCAGATGAACACAGGGTCCTTGCAATTTTTTTCCAGGCATTTTCCTTCTGTTTGCTATCTCGATACGTTTGCACAGCAGTGTCATACAGACAAGGATGTCTCTTCACCTCAAGTATAAGCTTTTCCAATTCTTGGTCACTAAATGAATCCTTGGGAGTAAACTTGCTTTTTTCCATGACAAGGCAGTATTAAACTAGGGAGACGCAAAGTCAAGCTGTCGGATTTGAAACGATTGTATTGGACAGCACATGATCAATACTGCTAAAAAGATAGAATGCACAACAGCTTAGCTTAAAGTAAAGGACAAAACGTGGGATGTCTAAGTTCTCGAGCTAAAATGATGTAGGGAGCTGGTTTTGGTGAGTTTCAATATGAAATTCATGTTGATCCGTGCATTTGCGGGCTCATACTACGTTTTCAATGCAGAAACATAGTAAAAAATGCAGCATTTCCAAGTCATTAAAATACAATCCGTGCACAAAATGAACCAGTTGATCTTTACAAAATATGAAAAAAGTTAACTGAAGACCGAACTGAGAACGCTGACATTTGGGGAGCTATTTCTAGAAGGCTGGAAGCCATTTGCTTGATGCAAACCGAAGACTAATTGATCGGCATATGTGCCAGCCCTGATGTTAGTAAGAAAAGGGTTATTGAAGCAACCGATACATGAAGACAAAATAAAGTGAAGTTGTGTATGTATGGGACAATCATATGATGATGCAGTTAAAAGGTAAAACGAAAACAAAATACTGCACTATGTGCGGAGTTTTACAAAACGAGCTTAAAATATTCATATCAGTGGCGCCAGAGTGGGCGTTTGCGGGGGTCAGTCCAGAAACAAAGTGCCAAACTACCTCTTACTCAATTCAACTGGTTACTTGACCTTTACAGGAATGCATTTCACGATTTGAATCATTCGCCACAGGAGCACCTCCGTAAAAACGCCATCTCTTTTTCCAAATCACACGTTCCCTGCTCATTTCTGCCTTGCAAAAATTACGAAGATTGTCCACATTCAGAAATGATATACTCTTTGAATCAAAAAGGGGTGTCATGGTTATTTAGGGGAACTGCACAAAACTGCTCCCTGGGTCCACCACCCTCATGTCTACGTACGCTGTGCCAGGGAAGAAAGGGAAATAATGCATTGCAGTCAAACAACAGCACTTCACCAATACTGTGGTTTGTGAGCAGAAAGAACAGAATAAGCATGCACGGTGTATTAACCATGTTCAAACAAGTGATGGTTTTGGTAATGTCTGTGCAATACAAATGAGGAAAGAGATTTGTAAAATTTTAGAAGCTGACTACAAAGTTTAGCTGAAGTGTATTAAAGGAATGGATGTATTTCAAATACCGGTAATTGTGATTAGTAATGCATTTCAACAACAGTCAGTTATGGATATTAAATTGCGTTAATTGTTCATGCTAAAGAATTATGTATAATAGGAAAAAAGGCGGAAGTACGTATAGTACCTCAGCGCAGAATTTATTTAAATGAGCAATACTTTTGACCGGTTAGAAGTTTTGTTCGGTAATTACGAAATAAACTCGGGTCAGTGAAGTAATTTTGAAATCGATCGGAAAATTGGCCAAATTTTGAGGAGTTCCATGAGTTTAGCAACAGAGGGCTTAGATAGGTTTTGTGAATTTGACAGATGTGTTTGGCTCAGAGGCGACTCATTTAAAGATCCACGTTAGCACTTAAATCTGTGTTTGGGCCACACGGAGGAAAGTATTCCACAAGCTTTAGAAAATCTTCTATTGGTTTAGAATTTAGGGTTTCCAGTTGAGTTGTTCATCACGCATGACATCAGATATTTATTCGTTTGCCTATTTCGAAAAAAACAAACATAACTCGAATTTTCGTGTTGTTGATTAACATACAACTGAATTTAAAATGTTCAACAGCTAATTTCTCATGATTACATGCGAAACTATTAAGATTCGGGGTGTTTAGGAAAGCTATGTTTGTAAGCGTGGCTACAGCAATAATCTTACACAGTCTGTGACGAGCGAGCAGTTCCTGAATTCTTACAATTTTACCGCGTTGTTCTTACAATATCTGCTCTTCACAAGAAATTGCCGTCTTCATGTTCAAACAATCTTTTCACATTTGTCTGCCTCGTTCCGCAGCACTGCAAAGAAGTTTCCAACACAGACACATGCGATCGTCTGCACCAACCCACAATGCATAACCGGCAGGTTGCTAGTTTACCTTAAACTTCATCTACAAAAGCCTATCGTCTGTCCAGCAGAATAGCGCACATCCGGGAAAACCTGGACGGTGCATCTTGAAAACTGTCTAGATGCAAAACTTCCTTAGCAATTTCTAGCAGTAGTGAAGCTCTGTGTCCAAACTTACCAAAAAAGCTGCAGGCAATGACGAGTAGGCTTACATGTCATTCAACCACCCAGCATGCTTGCTGAGGAGCAACATACAGTCTACGATAGGCTTCATAGACGGTGGACGGCAACAAAGTCTTTGCACAAACTGCTGCAAACCAAGCGTTTTCGCCCTAACCACTCAAGCAGCCATTATGACGGCGCACGTGGTGAAAGTGAAGTCAGACTTCGCGAAACCTGGCTGAGCGAAGCGAACGACTTGCGTTCCCGACGAAGCCCGCGAGCAAACAAAGGATTCGCTTGACTTACCACCAGTTTGCTGTATTCGTACTTCGCTACAGACAGACACGCTTTGCGCCGCCTCGTGCCAAGCTTCACCGACCGCAACGTACATTTTCAGCACCAGTCAGAGGCGGCGCAGCTTAAAGAGTGAAAGTTAGCGGTCCTTTCAAACTTTACGATAACTCGCGACGCCTCAGTTTGCGCTTTTGAGTTACGACGATCGGGAAGACGCAGAAAGCTTTCCTTTACATCAGGCCTGCACAACCTTTTTAGTGCTGCGGGCCACTTTCACATGAGGAAATTTATTGTGGGCCACAAACGTTTTTGTGACGTAACAATAACCTATTTTGGCGTAACAAATCCCTTGATTTTGATAAGTTTTATGCGATAACACGAGGTGATTCACAGCTCAACAATTTTAAATGAATTTCATGGGGATTGGGTTTTAAGAGCGTTATCGTGATAATTTTGGGGCGCTGATTTCAAAACTGTTGTCAGATTTTTCCTTACGTGGTCAAGTTTTTGAGCTATTTGATATTTTAGATTTATGCAATTGCAGCTTTTTAAGCATACTGTTGCATGAGAGGGTTGCACATTTCATGATTTGTGAAACTTGCTAACATGTTATTTAAACATTAGTGACTTCTTGTAATAACCACGATTTGTAACCTAGCTTATGAAGAGCAATGTGCAGCGTAGAAAACATACAAAGATGTTAAACAAACACAAAACTTCAGTTAGCGTATACTGTATACTTGCAACTGTG
>JGI24158J21664_10002944_pt1 | contig 21089 bp, 10 predicted proteins | sample Ectturendosymbi3_FD_21664 | JGI IMG/M metagenome (IMG submission 21664) | reverse complement strand
GTAGATTTACCCACAGACCATAATTGGGTGGGTTGCATGGATGAGTTGTTCCCAACCAGATGCATGGTGTCACCAAATGAAGTTGAAGAGTAAAGGATGTGTGCAGGTTACAGTATTATTAGCAGTATAATCATTATTTATTGATTTCAGTAAGTATTAGGTATATGAAAAACAAAACAAAACAATAAAAAGGGGGTTTATTTAAATATAATTACTTTTAGGCAGAGTGTCTATGGAAAGGCTTGGTAGAAAGAAAGGAAGTAAATATAAGATAACTAAAATATAAACGTACAACCAAACCTTAACCCCTACCTTAGCCCTAAGCTAAAGCTAACCCAAAGCCTAATACCTCTAACCTATCCCTAAACCTAATGCTAAGCTAACCTATGATCTATCCCTAACGCTAAGGTAACCTAAATGCTAAGCTAACACTAACCTTACCCTAACCTAACACTAAGCTAACCTAACCCTAATTCTACCCTAATCCTAACCTAACAACACTACTGTAACCCCTGAAGGTAACACCTAAAAGTGGAGCCTGGAAAAAAAAAAAGAATGAAAGTCAGCAAGGTGAGAGTCGAACCGCCAACCATTGCCATAGCAGCTGTAACACCTAACCATTACACCACAAGCAGGACAGTATTTTCCTGACAAAGTGACCTTTTTCCTTGTATTGTGTCATGCCATGAGACCGAATGTTCGACTGGCAGCACAATAGCTCCAGCCGATCTGTTGCCACTAGCATCTTGGCGGTAAAATAGACACTACCAAAAATAAAAATAAAACCTAAACAGTAGACTGCAGGCCTACAGTGTCTATTTTAGGGCTTCTCAACTGGGGGTCCATGGATCCCTGTGGGTCCATGGTGATCTACTGAAGGGGTCCACATGATTTTCTTATGAAGTAATACTTTCGCTGCTGACCAGCGATAAAGTCCATGATGTCTAAAGAACCCGTATGAAAAATGACTATCCACTTCGTTGCTGGTCAATGGAGAAATATATCTATGTATTAAATGCAATGTGTAAATTGATTTTGTGTCTGATTAATTTTTCGGTTATCTACTGGGGTCCACAGAGTTATCTAAAAAGGCATGGTGGTCCATGGACGAAAATGAGTTGAAAAGCCCTGCGCTAGAGAGTCAATCAAAGGCTCCAAAGACCATAAAATTGGTCCAGTGATTGGATTGGCCGATGATGTCATCAAAAATACCCTAAAGCTTTCCCAATCATGATGTCATCGACTAAAAACTCCAAACCCAAAACCAAAAAAATGTATTTTTATTCTGAACTACAAGACTTTATGAATCTTTAAAGGAATTAAACAGCTCCTAACTTAATTGGCTGGCGAGTTATGGCCTTTAGCTAAAATCGCCAATTTTATTGAGGTTACTTTTTGCGGGACTTGAATTTTCATCCAATGTTTGGTTTTTGAGTCATAATTTTGTCCTCAGATATGCTAGAAAGTTAATCGAGGTCTCAAACTCAGCGTTTTATTTGAACCGTATTACTGCTGGCAGACCTGTAGTCACTTCTAATTTTCTAAGAGAAGGTCAGCGCACCACAGCAATTGAAACAGACCTAATTGTAAAAATGACAAAAGAGGAAGTGGCCTTGTCGCGGCACTATGCTTTGTTTCATGGTAACGTAAATAAGCCACCAATACATGAAGCTTACATTGTCACTTTTGTTTAACAACCAAATTTTCACTCTCTGAATATCTGCGAAGATAAATGGTACAACCAGCTTGACGCATAAATTAATGTTCATAGCATGATCCTCCCTCGCGTGAATAAAAGTTTCTTTGTTTCCCTTCTGCACTGAATGTTGATGTTTTTTATTATCACGGCAGGCGTGCTAGAATTTTGGTTCTTGTCAGTTGCAGCATTTCAAATGCACCTGCTGAGGTTTGGTTGCCATCTTTATGAAATGCTAGCTTACATTTACCTTATGCATTCTGCAGTTATGCTGAATCATAGGTGTGTTGTTTCAAGCTAAATTGAAAACGCCCTTTGACAGTAGTTGCATTATTTCTAGAACGAAGTATTCTGTTGTATAAACCATTGTAGCTTGCGTTGAGTTTTAGCAAGTTCAAGTAATTTTTGCAGTAAGTTTTGAAGTTGCAGTGAATACTTTCAATTGAGTAAGACGTAATTTCCAATTTTACTTGTCGTAGTTGTTGTGCTATTTTACACTACAGTCTTGAGGTGTTCACATCTCTGACTTTGCTTTAGCCTTTCAACATTTCACCTGTTAGCATTGCTTGCAGATGTAAGGACTTGATGATGCATAGTTTTACGTGAAATTGATTTCCTATTAAAAATTGTGATTGACTCTTGATTAAATCCTTGCTTATTTTGCCTGTGGAGTGACGTTACTTGAATACAGATATGCACAAGTTTGAGTCAGCGCAAAAAGATGAAAGCAGAGCCCAATCGGCTGATTCCTCTAAAGCAGGGGTTCCCAACCGGGGGTACATGTACCTGTACCCCCAGGGATACATTTTGCCTATCTGAAGGGGTACATTTAAGGTTAGCAATAGAAGAGAAAAATATATTTACATACCCCTTCTTTCCAAATATTTATACATATATCAGTGAATGATATATTCAAAAATCCTTATATGCTTATTGTCAAATACATCTATGAATAATTGTGACAAAATATTTTGTCATGAGAAATTTTAGGGGTACGTGTTCATCTGTCGAAATCCTGAAGGGGTACATGGTCATTTGTTGAAATGCTGAAGGGGTACATGCTCATCTGTCAGAATGGTAAAGGGGTACGTCGTAAAAGGAAGGTTGGGAACCCCTGCTCTAAAGCTTATAGAAATGCTTCTAGAGCTTTTAATTGTGCTTGCAAATGTTATTGCTTGATGTCCCTTAGTTGACGCTGCTCATGCAACAGTTGGGCCAATAAACTAGCAACTACTTTTTGCAATAGTTTCTCCACTATTGTCTTGTTTTAAACATGAGGCTTAATAATACACCCAGACATAACGGCAGTGTTTGGCTGCCAACCAGTGACACTCTCTGTGGCTTTGGATAATGTGCAGTAAGGCATTACACAAGACAATGTTAGTTAGATTTTTACATCACCAATCCCATATATTGTGTTTCATAATGTTTGTTACAAACCATGGAGTCGAAAGTGTATCCGATGATTTGGTACCCAAGTGAAAAATGTAGTTTTTGTTTTTGGAATCAATTCAGAATTTCAGTATACTCCCAACCTACAGAAATTGTCTCCCAAATCTGGCAAATCACAAAATTGCCCCCATAACACATCACCCCTGTTGAAGACCACTGCTCTAAAGACTCATATTATAGCCTGGTTTCCGATAAAACTTTGAGTCAAAAAATTGGCGTTGGCGCCCAGGACCTGATAACGTTATTCAAATATGCATAAACTTACTCTCATTATGATGTCATCAACAATCCAAAATTGAAACCAAAAGACTTTCCATATCTTTAGAGTGTTTGAACAGCTCTCTAGCTCAATCAGCTAACAAATTACAGTGTTCAGCCAAAATGACCAAGGTTACCTTTTGCTGGACTTAATTTTTTATCAAATGTGGGTTTTTGAGCCATAATTTTAGGTCCAGAAATGTTAGAAACCTAATCAAGGGCTCTAAAGACTCGAATTATAGCCTAGTTCCCAATAAAACATTGAGTCAAAAATTGGCTCATTGAGTTGGCACCCAGGGCGCAATGATCGTGGCCAAAATTGGAAAATCACCCCCATTATGATGTCAACAAACAAAAAATCCAAAACTCAAACTTTTCAATTTTTAAAAATACAGGGTGTCCAAGATGTCGCACACCATGCAGATTTTTATGAAAATACATATAAATAACAATTTTATTGATCACAGTCATAACAGATGCTCAAAGTGTTCACCCTCTACATTAAAAACATAAAAAACAAACATTATTATATGGTGAAAAAAAACAAAATTATTATATGGTGCGTGACTTCTGGGACACCATGCATATATACTACAAGACTTCCCGCATCTTTAGAGGCTTTGGACAGCTTTCTAGTTTAATTGGCCGGCGAGTTGTGGTTTTGAAATGTTCAGCAAGAAAAGTAATAGTGCACAGCGACTAAAAGGGATAAAGTGTAACTACATTGAAATCTTATGCAAAAACTTTGTGGGACGTTTATTCAAAAGAAGCAATGAAGATATTTTGAGACTAAGATCTCTTCAATAAGAGCTTTCAGTTGATGTATTATACATGCCAATAGCATGTGTGCTCATTGAGTTATTTCCATTCAAAATTTATGCCACACATGAATGATTTTGGTGACTACCCATTTTCTTTACCCCCACATTGGGGTAAGCACATGGATTTTTGGAAATTTTTTTTCCACAAGTGAAGATAAGATACTTGGGACAACTTCTTTTCAAGCGTTTACAACATCTAATTGATTACAGTGAGAATGATTTAGTTTTAAAGTTAGTTGATGATTTTCTTGCAAGCCATTACGCTTCGTTGACCACAAAAAGTAGTAATTTTGTATGGTTCATGATTTCGCAAAACCTTAACCAATTAAAAAAAATAAATTGTTGGAGTCAGCATGTGAAAAGTTCTATCTGCTTATTAAATTTGAGGAAAATCTGAGATGGTGGGTTGACTTTTCTATTTTTTTTTGGTTCATTTGATGTGGAATGACCCAAGATCGATATGCTAATCCAAGCGTATTGTTCTTGTCTCATGGCCAATTCAACCAACTGGGTTCAGCTAATAGCAAAATAGCTCCAGCAGTGCTTTTGCCACTGATGGCAAAATAAACACTGTCTAAACTCAATAATGGCTAAAAGGCAATTGACTTTAAGGTTACTGTAATTTAGTGTACTTTATAGTTCACGATTAGGCACATTATAGCATGATGTTTTTTCAAGATGCTTGGTCAAATTTTGATTCTTTCATTTAATCAGATTGCTGAGTATACACAGACCTTTTCAGCATAAGATAAATTTCCTGTTAGTTTAAGTCTTATAGTTTATGCCAGCTTCTGGAGTTATATTTCAACCTACAAAACCAGTGATTACTAGATCAACCAATTTTTTAACCAAAAAACTTAGCATTTTGACTTTGTAATTTACAAATTTTGAAATATATATAGATTTCCTGCATTTGCAACTGCAAAGTAATTCAGCCTTAGGTGTTGAGGTTAACTCAGCATATTCATGCAATGTACTTTCAACTTTTAAAATTTGGTTGTGTAACTTCAAATGGGCATGATATATTGATAAGTACATCAACAACCAGGGTTGTGGAATTGGAGCTAAAACATCAGACTCCGAGCTTTCCAAAATTTCCAACTCCTTCACATAAAGTGAATGAAGTTTGGCTGTTAACAATTTTGCAGCAATTAGCAATCAATGTAAATTGTGGTGCACAGCAAGAAATATCTGTTTCAACAAAAGTTTCAAAAGAAATTGTACCACTTCAACAGGACTTCACAACTTAAAGTGTGTGATCCAATTAGACTTACGAAGTCGGACAAAAAATTTGACTCCAACTCCTAGTGTTGTTGTGATCTTGGCTGCCAGGGTACAATATATTCGTACTTTGAAATTGACCTAAAACCAGTTTTCAATTGTTTTACCAACGGAATAGCTTTCCACTGATTGCACTAGAGAGTTGTTCAAACATTCAAAAGATTCAGCAAGTCTTGTAGTTTGCAATGAAAAAAATTTCTTGGTTTTGGGTTTTTTGTGAATGACGTCATAAACGATGTAGGTTTTTGGCCATTATGGCTCATGTTACCTGGCCTAGGGCCGAACCGCTACATAGAAGTATTTCACTGAAGTTTTTATTGGACACTAGGCTAGAATCCGAGTCTTTTGAACCTTTGATCAGCTTTCTGGCGTTTCAGGTTCAAAAGTTATGATCTAAAATAAACAAATAATTAATTATCTAAGTAGTTCAACTTAAGTACAGCCTGTGCACAAGTGACAGAAATCAGCACGCATCGATGTTATTTAATGGATTCCATTAAATATCAAATAATGGATTCCATTCTATTAAATAACATCTGTGCGTGCTGATTTCTGTCACTTGTGCATAGACTGTACTTAAGTTGAAGATATGGGTAGACAAGAATCGCCATAGTTAATAGTAAGGAAGGGACACGTTGATACTGATGCTCAAGAAACAGGTAGAGCTTCCAAATATTATCTAATTAGTGGATTAATTGCTAATTTTGTTTATTTTAGATCATAACTTTTGAACCTGAAATCCCAGCAGATCATCCAAAGTATCAAAAGACTTGGATTTTAGCCTAGTTACCAATAAAAACTTGACCAAAATATTACCATCTAACAGTTGAGCCCCAGGGCCAGATGAAGTGGGCCAAAGTGGCCTAAAAGTCATCCACTTATGACATCACTCACAAAAAATCCAGAACCCCAAACCAAAAAATGTTTCTTTCACTGCAAACTAGAAGACATCCCCAATCTTTTGAGCATTTGAACAGCTCTCTAGCGATTTTGGCATCAGAGTTATGCCAACACAAAGACACCTGCAAACAGCTGCTTTTTTAGCAAACCACTTGAATTAACCTGGCGAAGGAGGTGTTAAATATACGTGTGAATTGAAAATGTGTCATTTAAAATTCTAAGTTACAATGAACATATTGAAAGTATGAAATAATGTACACAATACAGCGTAGCAAAATAGTACACATTTTTAGTATGTCACCAGTGTCATACATATCAACAATACTTGTGCTTTAAACCTGGGTTTCTTTTTTCGCTGAAACATTTTGGTCAATTCTTTCTGAGACATTTTGATCACTGAAACATTTCAGTCATTTGTCTCACAGTTGTATTAAAACTCACCATAACAGTGCTTTTCAGCCTATATTTTCATTTTTTTTCAGTAATCTCAAAAATGTTTTGGTCTATGACTGAAAAAAAAGATTTAAACCAGTGGTTAACAACATTTTTTGTGCTATGGACTGGTTTAAGCCTGGCGTTGTTTTGCAGAATGTCTTTCAGGTGATTTTATGTGAAACGTGATTACTCAAGCTTTATAAAAATGTTTCCAAAATTAAAAGATTTTGTATTTTCAAAATAAAAAACAAACTAAATTTTTTAAATTCTTGTTTTTTGAGTGTTTCCAGCCATACAAGTTTTCTAATTATTGAAAAAACATTTAAAATTTTTGTACTAGCTTAATGTTATAAACAGTCTTCAGTGTGTAAAGGCTAGACAAAGTGTAGTATTCTCCAGACAAACATCAAGTTTATTAAAAACTGGTAATTTTTGGAGCAACTTGGCATTGTTTCTGCACAGCCTGGTAACAAATTCTTCACAGCCTGGCACTGGGTCACTGCTTGGTGATTGCCCACACCTAGGGATGCATACAATGGAATATTGAATCCTTCAGTATTCAAGTGCAAAAATCAGAGTTTTTTTCGAATATTTAGATTTAAAATAAGTTTGGATTAAATAAATGTGAAAAATTACAAAACCGGCAAAACAAATGGTTTCAGTAAGTTTTGCAGTCACAATAAACTTTGCAGTAGCGTTCTTTGCGCTCCTGTCTAAAAAAAAGAAATAACACTCAACAAGCTCAGGGCACTATGTAGTGATGTAACGAGCTAATTAACACCTTCACTGCTGGTAGTTTTTGGTGAAATCTAGGTTTCTAGCATTTCTTCAGCTCAATTAGCTGGCGAGTTATTGAGTTGCGAAGTCTTGTCCAATATGGCCAAATTACACCTGAAAAAGGAATATCCACCCGGTGCCGAAGGTGTTAATATATTCATTTGTTATATACTGCAGCAGTATATGTGTCTTTATTTGACAGTATTCCATTCTCCAAGGTGTGATAAAAAATGTTCATTAATATTTGTTTGTTGCAGTGTATGTGTATTTATTTGACAATAACAACACATCCTCCATGATGCAACGCAGCACATTTTTTCAGTTTTTAGGCCTTTGCTAGTTGTCTTTAAATTCATAAATTACAACTATATGATGAACTAATAATCTCATTTACTTATTCGATAAACGAGTGTGCATACTACTTTGGTATAAAGTTTTGATTGTGATAGTCTTTATAGTTTATTCCATTTTCACCATTTTTTAAATAACAATTACAGTATCTTTTTGTGATGTAAAAATGTGATGTTCTGTAGTGCTTATATCTGTTTCTTTGGTTGACTTACAAGGTTTGAAGAAAATCTTGGTGTTTTGCAGAATGTTGTAATATATATGTAACAGTATCACAGATGCTAGTGATAAACAGAGTTGTTCAATGGTGTTTGTACACCTGTTCATTCATCAGCTGGTGATAATAGTTGTTTGACAGAATGAATGTATCAATTGAAGCGCTACTGGCTGATGCAAAGTTTTTAGTTGGTCGTTTGAAGGTATGTTATTATGCTCGCTACAGAATGATTCAGGGCCATTCCAGTGAGTTTGGTAGACAATAATAATTTTTTTAATGTTTTTTGAAGTCCGTAGTGGTGAAATATTGTAGAACAGTGATTCCCAACCTTTTTTAATGCATTCCTCCCTTTGCTCATTTTGGAACTTCTCATTCCTCACCTATTACACAAACTGTTTTTCAATCCTCCCCTATCACACGAGTCTGCAAGAATATTTGATCTATCGATATATTCTTTCTCTTGCCTGCCGTTTACCTGTCATGGTGTAGCTTTGTTCGAGTTTGTACACTTGTATGGATTACAAATGAAAAAATGGTCTCTACTGACAACAATAACTTGATCAAAAAGTGGGACAAGAACTATTTTTTGTCAAATAATGGCGCTAAATTTATCAACAAAAACATGTGATAGTCCACTAAATAACTTACAAATATAAAGTGATATCAATAATTGAAAGAGGCAGTGTCAACAGAAGTGCAACACTTACTGTACAATGAACAGGTAACTTAACTGTAAAGTGGAAATTCCTCCCCTGAACTCATGAAATTCCTCCCTGAGGAGGAATTCCTCCCCAGTTGGGAACCACAGTTCTAGAATGAATGCAAACAATGACTGATTATATGAATTACAGTCAGACCTTGTTTATCCAGACTACTTTGCTTCATCAAATGATAACAGTTGAGCAAGGTATCCAGATAATCGGAATCATAAGTATAAAGAGCAGACTTCTTTCCAGAGCAAATGCCAACAATGTAAACCAGGTTTTTTTAGGAAAGTGTTTGATACCCAGTATGGACCTGTAGGGACCCAATTTCTCTGATTCTAGGGATCCAGTGATCGTTTTCTCTTTAAACAGCTCTGTAGCACAATTGACTTGCAAAATATGGAGTTGCAAAGTGGCACGAAAATGTGGGATTTACAAGTAAATCCACCTGGCAGCGAAGGTGTTAAGTATAATCACAATCGCATGAAATTGTGTACTTTTATTGAGGTCAATCACAAATTGTATATTTATGAACCTCAATTACAAATTGTATTTTTCTTAAGCTCAATCACAAATTGTAATTGATCCCAATGTGAATGTCAAAGCAGCAGTAGATGTCCTGTAACCAAAAGTAACTGATTAGCACTGGGTCTTTCAGGTATGTAAGAAGATTGAGCAGAGAGGTAGGCAGATCTTATTCACAAATTTGGGAGAGCCAAGACTCTTATGACATGTACACAACTGCTAAAAGTTAGTTTGTTGTTAAAAACCAGAACAACGATTTTTGTTCCAAGCTGAAATGATCATGTTTGCATTTGAGATGAAACACCTAAGCGCAGAGTTGGAAAGCCACTGAAATCATGATACCTAATAGCCTAGAAAACTATTCAAAATATGAACTTGTTGTGAGGTGTATGTATGAGCCAATACATTTAAGGTAGACTTCTACATGTATAAAAATTTAAATGGTTCAAACATTTCCCCATCTAAAAATAACACACCATGGCTTGACTAGTTGCTGCATTACAGTCCATGCAGATTCCTAGGTTGTTCACACAGACTTATGAACTTACAGCATTAGAATCAACATCAAGAGTGATTATTTTTAACAATACTTGTTTGGGGTTATATGAAATGGGCACACCACATAAATGCTGTACATGCATCCTTGTATTGGTTTCAAATTTAAAAATATTACAAGCTTCAATGAAGCGTAAACCATGCTAAATTTTTTGTAACAGCATATTGCATGAATCAAATGGAACATAGTTTTCTCACTGTTACCTATTTTTGCAAAATAAGTCTACATATCAGTGCCTAATTTTTTAATTAGCAATCTTTTGCTATACATTGCAGAATACTTTCATTCCAAATGCATGGCCCAAAGTCTTTTAAGGATGTGGAACGTTAGTGAAAAGGCATTTCCTATGAAAAAAATGATTTTGCTATCACATGTTTGACATCCATAGTTTATTCTTTGATTTAATAGCTTTATTTATATTCATCAAGCTTGCCTTTCCCTTACTAGTCAATGTCATGCTTGTAACTGTGGTTTACAACTTGTGTAAATATTATGCAGTGATATATGAATGAATGATAATCATCTTGAGAAGCTGCGTTGTGCAGGTGTAGCTTGCAACAATCTGTTTTTATATAGAGATTTCTGTGACAAAGCAGGTCAACTTATTCAGCTAAGAATATTGGTTTGTTGTGTTTACCTTTGAAACAGGACCATGACAGTGCTGCTGACGCTTTGGCTGAACAAACCTCATCCCTTCACAAAGATATTGAAGCTAGAAATACATATCAAGAAAACCTCAAGGAGTTGAACAAAGTTGCTGGACACCGACCAAGGTCTACACTTGTGCTAGGTAATTCCCTGTGTTGATGTGAATGTTTTTAAAAATTACATTAATTTTCATTCAGTTAAATTCATCCCCTTCTTTATTCACCTCTTATATTTCACTTCAGTTCTACTCACTGTTGAGTGATTTGGAATGTTTTTAAAAATATTGGTATTGTTTGGTTGGTGTCATGTGAAGAATTTTGTTACAGCCAGATCATCAGAATAAGATGTTGAAAGTGTTGCTGACGTCACTGGAAGAGAAATTATCTCCATCTCTTTCAGCTTTTTGCACCTGCTGTGGCTGTTGTGTGTATGGTTATTAAGAATGCTTTCATTCCAAATGAAAAGTAAATATTTTTTTCCTATTTATCTCACAACAGAAAAGTGAATGATCTCAAAATTGGTTTTGTCGAGACTATATAACTGAAATTGACCTAATGTTATCAAATGGTATGTTAACAAAAAATAAGGTTGGAATGAACTTAGCATATGATTCGTCAATTTCTTGATTCTGTTTGTTGAATGCACTTTGTGTTTTTCCATGTTAAACCAGGCATTTGTTATCTTCAGCTGAAAGCAATGGTAGTTACTAATGGGTGACTACTCTTGATTAATTCATTATTGTAGTTCCTTCTGCACTCAGGTATTCAACAAGAAAATTGCGCCATTCGATCTCTGCAAACAGAAAATGACGAACTGCGACAGTGTTTAACAGACCATCAGAATGCTCTCGAACTAATAATGGCAAAGTACAGACATCAGATGGTTCAATTCATGAACAACAAGAAGTATGTTTTGTGAACCTCGTTTTACTGTAGTCGATGTCATGTGCTCAATAGCGTACCTATTATGCGCGTCACGTACGATGATAGAAAATGTTTTCGCCCCTAAACACACGCTGGAAGTTCAAAAATCAAAATCAACAATTTTGCTAGCAAACCAAAATTAATGCCCATACAATCTGCAGCTAAAATTTATGCCACAGCAATTGCAATCAAATCTAAAACATGAGGTGATGGTTCAAGAGAGGCTTAGTTTTTTAATTGCTAGTTGTATGTTTGCTTGATGAGGTACACTCAGTCATTGGAAAAGGTAGAAGCCGCTAAAACGAAACGATAAAGAAAAGTATTCCAAACGTTGCCTTCTTAACGTGCCGATACCGTTGTGTTTTACCGCACTTTTACCTTAACACGGGCTTTATCCACCTTTACATATAACTGCATTCGATGTTCAGATTTTACATTCTAAGCCTTTGAAGACAACCTTCATTACTTGGTCTCTATCTGCAACAGGTGAATTTATCAAGATGAAGAAGTTGTTGTTTGCCTGATAAACATGCAATCGGCCTAATCAGTAAAAACATCCATTCCTCTTGCCACAGTCGGAAGTAACATGTAGATTGTGGATTAAAAGAAATCCTCGGAAAGCTGCAAACTGTGTAACGTGAGGCTTTACTTCCTGATTCACGCCCACTTACTTGAAAATTGAAGAAATAGACTCGGCCCATGAAAAACTCATTCTTTTCAACGTTGTATGATATTATTTTATTTAAGTATTGTATAGCAACAGCATTGCATTGTTGCACTTTTTGTGATTAGGCTGAAAGTTTTTCTCTTTTTACACCAATAACCAACATGGTAATAAACAGGAATACTGGGTAAGGTGCAAGGAGGTTTTTTATATTGGACGAAACTCGCTATCACTGCAGTATCCTGTTGCGTAACCTTCGGCTGAACTGCTCACAAACTGCGTGCTTGAGGTTTGAAATCGAATCTGCATTAACGTGAGCTTCTCCAGCTGATATGTGTTACTAGTCCGAGATAAGACGAGGCACCTTGCCTAAATTTTTCAAACATCGTTTGCAAGTACAGTATTATTTATGGGCCAAACACATGTGAACAGTGTGAGCGACTCGGACTATTTTCCGTTTCTGATCGCTTCTTGGCAGTAACTGGCTTTTGGCAGTACCTACGCAAGGTTATTATTGAAAACATTAGTCGCTACCACATGAAAACCACGGTGTTTTGTTACTAAACTTTTGAGAAATGTTACTTAAAGAAACATAACGATTTATACCCGATTGCCACTGCACATAACGTTAACTACAGTTACTCAGCTTGTTTTGAAAGTGATTCAGTCGCACCACTTCTTCGCCCTCGGAAGATGTACGAAGAGACGAATTAGCAATTTATTTGCATAATCGAATTTTAAAAATAATTCTTGTTGCTGCGATGAATTTTATGATGAAGACAGGTTTTAACAAAGCTGGAATGCTGTATTGTAGAATGAGTAATTTTTCGATTGCAAATACTGCTTGCAGGTGCCTGGTACATCACTGCATGTTCTTTCGCTTGTGTCCAACTTGTTGTTTGAATGCCTGATTTTGACATCCGAATTTTGAGAAGTATTGCACTTTTTTCCGAAAACTTGGGCAAATGACGTTCTTTTGTACACTATAATGAAATACTTTGACTCCAAAATACGTTTACCAACGGGTCTTTGCGACTCAGCAGATCATATTTAGTGGTAAAAAACATAGGTCTTGTCACATCCACAAAGGGTCAACTTTATGCGAAATCTAACTCTTTGAACCTGCTTTTCTTGCTGTGATATGATGGTGAAATGTGTGTTACGCAATTCGAACTGATGAAAAAAGGGCCTGTTGGTGGCATTCACGGCAAGGACTTGGTGATTGTTCAAATTGCCTGAAGTTGTGCTAAAGGCGAATGTAAAAGAAGTCTCGACGGCTAATATTGCTTACATTTCTATTTTTCTAATATACATGTACGTTGCACTGTAGGATTAGATCCAATCACTTATAATATGCACCTATCTTCTGCATAGCAGAAAATTGCAGGTTGTTGAAATCCCAGGCGGGTTCTGGCCATTAGTGATCTTCAGCCAAATTCAAAGTTTTCATGTTGATGTGATGCATATTTTTTGCCGATATTTCAGCTTGCTGCAAGTCTTTCCTTCGAATTCGACATTCACAGATGACGAGAAGCAAGATCTTGTTAAGACGCAAAAATTGATGGATAAGGTGTGTTTTATTGCTGATTGCAATTAAATTATGAGAAGCGTTTTTACTGCTTAAAAATTACGGTATTTGCAATAAAGCAGCGCTAGAGTAGTATAGCAAATAGATGCAGTGAGTTTCGGGTGTACTGTATAGGGCAATAAATGTGAACTCTTTGCGAATTTTTTGTTGTTAGCTATTATTGGTTCATTGTGATGCCAGTGTTTTGCTTTTGCCACTTTTTCCATAACTAAGCAGGTAGTTTGGTGGCCGCGTTGGTTTCAAACAGTAAAGCGCAGAACATGTTCATGCTATCGCCGTTACGTATGAATTGCTTCCGTTACGTATGACCGTTGTCGACACGTGTAAGCTTTCCTTGAATTTTTTGTTTTGGTTCCCTGTCAACACATCTTTTTCGTACGTTTGAACCCAATATTTTTCAAATTCATCGAACTTCTGAGCGCATGCAGACTGGTTTGCTCGCTAACTGTTGATTTTCCGCACAACAAAGTTTTTCTGAACGAAAGCGTCACTTTGTTACATAAACAATCTAAACAAGTTATATAAACAATCTCCACATCATCATTACCCCATGCTTTCCGAAGTAGACCTCGCATATTGTCAACTTACAGGACACCGGCAAACACAGTGAAAAAAGTTAGGAATGCTGTTTTCGCAAAAAGGTGTAGCACGTGATTGCTTTCGAAACTGGCGTCATGGGCGCCAATTATTAGTGAGGAGAAAATCGGATGAAACACAGATGCAGCTTATTTTCACATGTGTTTGCGTTAAGATGCGTGTTGGTGCGCAGATCTACGAGATGGCGGCCGTGATGCAGAAAGCAGTTCAGCTGGATGAAGAAGCGTACGAAACCCACCGCGAATACGTGTCCAGTCTAGAATCAGAAAACAGCGGCCTGCGCGACCTTCTCATGATCACAAACGGCCCGTTGGGCGCCCAGTTCACCTCTAAAACTCGATCAAATTCGGAAACAACTATCAGCCCCAACTGCAGCACGATGACCGTTGAAGTGGCTGAAAGCGCTGACTCGGACTCATCTCAAGCGCTGGCAATGTCCGAAAGGTGACGATTGCTCTGTGGTTGAGCGCCGTGTGAGGTTCTTTCGCGGTCAGTGTTTCTCGGCTGTGTCATCAGTTGCTGAAGTGAAGTTCTTGGCAATCACTGCACCAATGAGTGGCCAAAGTCAGGTGATGTTGGCGTTATCACCTGACATAATCGGACGCTGATATTATTTTTTGAAGAACTTTCCGTGCCCTAACGCGGGCTAGCGTGCCAACTGTATGTTTTGCTATCGCCCTCAATACCTATTCAACCGCAAGGCACCGTAACAGCCCTACTGTTTGCATTCTGACGTTACCATTGGTCATAGGCGTAGCCAGGGGAGGGCACATGCCCCCCAAATTTTTAGAATATATAGTCATTTGTGCTTTGAGAGGCGGTATCACAAACAAAATACTGTTGTAGCCTAAAATCAAAAATGTTGACCACCAACGTTCCCCCCAATTTAAGCTGCCGCTGGTAGTAATACAGGAGTGCGCCAAAATGAGCAAGCCTGGCTTTCACAGGTTCACTGCTCGTCTGGCCAACTTTCGTAAAACGAAAAAAATACAGCAACGGACTGTAGCACGACAGCCGGGATCGTAATGCACGATTCACTGTACTGCTGTAGGTTGGTGTCTCAACATACGTGTTAACTGTTTTTGATAAGCGTTTGATATCGTTGTATTTGAAGTATGGTTTCAAACGACGTTTATATGATTCTCCGCTGTTGTTCTCACTTATTGTTTCTCTGTACGAGATGCCTACTTCGCTTTTACCGTGCAGTTTCTCATTGTGGGCTGTTTCCAATATCCATCACAGTTACTTGGTTTTCGTAGCGTGAACTGAACGATGTCATCCGTTCTTATGGTTTTTGAGGCCACGAATATTGATCAACACTGACAAAACCCTTGGCAACTGCGTTTGCGACACTCAACAACAAAATTCTTGTCTTCGCAAGATAATATTCGTGGAGATAAGTGTAGAAGTGCGTGGTAGGAGGAATGGGCACACCATTAAACGGTTCTCCGTCGTGGAAGCTTCCGAAGATTCTTTTCTCATTTCATGTGTGGACTTTGTTTTGCCACCCAGCTTCCGTTGGGGTTGTCCTTGCTGACATGCGTTATCCTGTATTGTTTATGCCATACGTTCAAGGATGGTTTCGAATTGGTCAGTTTAAAACATATGAGCGTTCATTTCAGGATATATCGTTCGTTCCGACGTCTCAGTACGTTGTTCAAAGGTTGACCCTGTTTGTACTGCGACCGAATAAATAGGTTATTATTTACCGTCGCGGCTGACTGTGGTCACTCGCGCAACGTAATCGATAACAATGCCGTGCTTTGTTCGACACACAAGAGCGGGAACCACGTGGCTGCCAAGCTGATGTTCACTTTAACTGTTCTTATGAAGACTTATTGCTCTGCGTCAGGCCTGCCCAACCTTTTTAGTGTTGCGGGCCACTTTCACATGAGGAGATTTATTGCGGGCCACAACCGCTTCTTTGACGTAACAACAAGCTATTGTGACGTAACAAGTACCTTGATTTTTATAAGTTTTACGCGATAACCCGGGGTGGTAATGAGCCCTAAAGTTGCACCAGGGCCCCACGGGGGGGCAAGGCCCCGGGCGGTACTTTTAGTGAAAAGAAGGAATAGCAAATGGCTTTCACGAATGAACCTGAAGATAGATTTAGGTTTTAGATTTTGGTTAAGGTTGGTCCTACCATACGTCCCGGTTAGCAAAATGTCCCGGAATTTCACTTCAGTGTAATTTTCAAAATTAACTCCAGCCTGATGATGCATTGTTATGAAATAATTCCTTACTGAAAGGCTTGGCTTTGCTTTAACCCGTGGCCTGGGGGGAGGGCGGCACTTCCCTTGTCGGGGCCCTGAGTTGCACGCAGTGTTGCCAGCTTGTATGGATGTAAATCAAATCTAAAAAATTGACATATTTTCGAAGCGTTTGTTATACAAGTTGTTGTGTGGTAGGCTCATAACAGAAAGAACAGGTATAATTTTGGTGTGTTTTGTTGGCAAATATGCTTGAGCCTATAAAAACACGCTAAAAATTTTAAAAGTCTGCTTACGAACTTATCACATCGCGGGCCACTTGAAACAACCTCGCGGGCCGGGGTTGGGCAGCCTTGCTCTACGTGGTGAAACCTAATTAGTCCTTAAAAATAGGTTTTTACGAAAAAATTACCGATGGTCTAAGCCGGCCAGCATTATTAACTCTTAGCTCAAGCCTGTTATGTATTTAACTGAATGTTTGTTTAGTGACGCATCCGCTACAGGTTGGTAAAAGTATTGTCACGGTGGGCGCTACTACCGTTCCGGTGGTGAATTTCCGAATCAAGCTAAAGTTTGTGCCTAGTGCTGACTACCAGCAAAGTAGTGTTCAATTGAATTGTTTCATTTAATAGCTCAGTAAAATTTAAAGTTCGTCAACGTATTGTAGGTAATCGAAAATGCCTGCCTGCTATTTCTTTGCAATAGTGGTCAACCCCTGTCATACAGAGTTACGAAGCAACGACATGGCAGCACCCGAATCCGACGCGATTTGCACGGTGCATCGATAGGATTTCTTGGAAGCTATTCATATGTTGGATATCCATTTGGAAGCACTTAGGATGAGATGACGTAAGTCTTCTCTACGAAGCTCAACGTTGCATCGTGGAATGCGACATCGAATCCTGTCTTGTGCTATTTGACGTAGAAGCAGATGGAATGGGTTGGAATATTGTATGCAAACTCTTGTTGAATTGTGTGGTATGGGCAGGAAGGGATTTGGATGTTGCCGTTTTGAACAGTGGCGTAGCAAGAGTGTGGGCGGTCCTTGAGTCTGGCACCCCCGAAGCCCATAAAAATATGTATTGCACAGTGACTCGCTCTTAAAGCTTTGTATATATATTAACTAGTTTGTGCAGCATCTAATGCTCAAATATGGTATGCTTTAAATACGCACCAAAAACTCAAACATTGCAAGTAACAGTCAATGAAAAAGCAAAAATGACATACAGGGAAAAATAGTTAAAAAAGTGTGAAAAATTAGGACCGTCTTTATTTTTCAAATGATAACTACAATTTTCTACACAGTAAATTTTCTTGCCTTTTTGTTAGCAAATTCGTCAACGGCAATGTCGGAATTTATTTCATCTGTCAATTGTTGCTCTACAGACAATGTGGCAAGATTTCTCAACCGCAAGGTGCTCATACTAGATCTTAAGTAATTCTTGATCAGTTTTAGTTTCGAAAACTCCTCTCACAGGTAGCAACACTAACGGCAATTTTAATGAGAATCCGCAGCATTATTACGACATTTGGAACGGAGTTCCCAAGGTTATTCTTTTGAATAAACTGCAAAAGTTCGAGGGGGCCTTCTTTCTAAACTGTGAACTGTATGTCGGCAACATCGTATAACTGTGATGCACCAATAACGTTCTTCTTAATTGCAGAATAATGAACAAGCAACGCGACAACTATCAATATTTCTTTTTCCGCTATCGGCACTCAACCTCCGGTACAACTAACTGACATGCTTGGAGTCTGAATGCGGCCCAGTGATCTACACAATTTTCATAATGACGCATCTACATACAGAAGCAAACATCATTTCCCCTAAAGAAACGAGGAATCCTCACGCATCCCTTAAAACTCACGTAACCCCATTACATGTTTTGCGAAACACTAGGGTTCCGCGGAACCCCTGTTTAAGAACACTAGATAGATTAAATTTCTCAAGCACAAATCCTACTACACATTTATTAGATTTACACAGAAATGTTTTTTCAATCCAACAAAGCGCTCTTACTCGCAAGTGCAAAAATTAAGAGCACACGAAAGCTTAGAGCTCACCACAGACGCACGTTTGACCACAGCCATCCGCCATACTCAAGTTGTATGATGTCATATAAAGACTACGATCAAACGAAAACAACGCCCCAATACTCGATCAATCAACCTTGTAGTGAATCAGTAAAATTTGACTCAAGTGAGTTGATAAGCGTGTTGCAGCGACATGTAAAAAAGTCTATTGATAGAACATCCCTGATGCACGACTGTTTATTGTTTGGCTAAGACAACAATCGCTTAAATACACATGCCATAGTTTAAATTACAAAATCAAAAATGTCCTTCAACTGTGAGTAGTGTTTCGACATTAAAACCACTTTTATTTCAATACAGCCTGTACAGGTTTATAGCCTACAGCATAGCCCATAGTGCCGCCAGGGGCGGACCGGGCCCCCCCTCAGCTACGCCACTGGTTTTGGAACTGTAACAGACGCATTCTACGACTGTGATAATAACTGCGCCGTCATTACGTAAGAAGTAAGGGATTGATCCCCAATCTCCAGGTATTATTTGAAAAGTGCCAAACCAACTGCTAAAACTATCACTAAAATTGTGCGTAGACAATAGTAAGCGACAGAAATAAATGTTCATAGACTGCCCAGTGTGCTTCCAGCCTTTACCAAGTCAGGTTGAAGGTAATACGGAGCATTTAAAAATAAAAACACTCAAGCTTTGCCATTCCTTTTAAAAATTGCGCAGTCTCAAGCAGATCATAAAATATCGTCTCTTAAACTAATATCGTCTTTCCGCCCTTTCCATTTTTTAATTTTCGATAAAAACCCTAATTCAGGAATTAGCGACGACACCTTTGTTTCACCAGTCAGCTACCATCTACGCAACGACGGTCGGTCTGATTGGCAATAAATTGTGAAACAAACGAGCTCCACAGAAGGAAGCACGCGAATTTTGCAAATGCGACGTCACGTGCTGAAAACAATGTCATATAACAAAGTAATCAAGTCTGTACGCTCCATTTCAATAGTAAGTATTGTTTTTTGCAACGAAATGATGGTTCACACCACTAGCGTACGGAAGGTGGGCACTCTGCCACGCCCCCCCTCAGACCCTAAAAATAAAAAAAATGTATAAACAGAATTCGGCAGTGGCGTAACTAAAGGGGGGCAAGGGCCTCAATTTAAAATAAACTGACTTTGTTTCCTGGTCACTGATATACGAACTACGCAAATTTTTTTATGACTGCTGTAGGTTTCGTCTGCTTGATTTTCATTTTACTATTTCATTGTTTCACTGACAAAATTGCTTCACACGTGGCTGTTAAGTAACTTAACACAGGTAACAATGCACACCAGGAAAAAGCTTCGGCTGGCGTGAGATTTGAGCCCACAAACTTCAATAAGCGTCTTCGATGAGCGATACATGTCTAAAACATATAACATCCAAACACGCATACAGGTTTATTGCATGAGCCTCAGACAACAAAGGTTCAGTTTTCTGTCTCACCGGCTGATAAGTCTCGTAAAAGCATTATACTAAAACTTGCTTCGAGAATGCACAAAAATGCGTATTTTTAGGTGCAATTTGGAAAATTTTCCCGGAGGCATGCTCCCGGACCCCCCTAGAATGGTCGTGCCTTCGGCACTTCCCCTAAAGTTGATTTGTGACGTCACACGATTGTGACAAAATTTGCCCCCTCTTGGACATTTTCTGCGTACGCCACTGGTTCACAAAGTCAATACATCATACAGCATTGCGTAGAATACAGGCTTATGTAGAAGCTATAGCATAATTTAAGGCAGTTTTGACAGTTTTATTGATATCAGCCGCAAGTCTCACAAGACATGGTTCAGCGCACATATAAAACAAAGTTATCATGCTCGTGGCAATTATACACGCCCCAACACAGACGAGACGAAGCTATTGACAACGTAGATAGAAACAAGCATTTTAACGATCTAGAGTCGTACTTGTTCATAAAACAAAACAAGTGAAACCTTGCAGCCAGGACACCGAAAAACCTTGCGATTATCGAGTTGAAGTGCCCCAGCACAATAAAACATCTCAGTGATTGCCAAAAGTGAAAAACAAAGACACAATTGCGTAAAACAGTGAAACAGACCTGAGATAAGGATCATGGAAATACTTCAGTTGCCACCCACAAAATGCCAAGCGCCATGTTACAAACCATACGAGCAATCCGAAACGCGTGCCAAACGTATACATAAATGACAAGACAGATGAAGCGATAATATTTTTATTGAAAATTTCACTAGATATATCCAGTAGTATAGTTTTTCAGACATTCATTCGTATTGCAACAACAAAAATGATCGATATTGACAGGGCCGGCCCTAGCAGGTGCGGGGCCCAATGCAAGACCTAGGCGCGGGGCCCTTAGGAGCAGTGATTTTATGACGACATTATATTCTGTCAACCGTGTTACGATCGTGGTTGAGGGCAGATATAC
>JGI24158J21664_10002942_pt1 | contig 21094 bp, 9 predicted proteins | sample Ectturendosymbi3_FD_21664 | JGI IMG/M metagenome (IMG submission 21664) | reverse complement strand
CTCACCCGAGGTGGCCGGAGTCACATTCTCCTGTTATAAAATTTTTGGATCCGGATCCGAAAATTTTTCAAATTTGAGAATCCGACTCCTGTTCAAACTCCGGCAACAGTCGATCCGACATTGAGCAATGAAATGAGATTTTTAAAAACCACGCAAACTCCTGGTACTACTACCGAAAATGGCTCCAGATCCGGTTTTTCACAAATTTTTGACTCCGGTTCCCGTTCAGAAAATAACGCAAAATCCTGCCGGAGTCGACTCCGCCACTCCGAATCCGTTGCCACCTCTGGCGTTCACTATATTATTACTTGTTCGCGCCACTTGCATATAAGGGATATTCTTAGCGCACATCCCGTTCGTGGTGCATTGCGCCTCTACCGAGTGGTTTCAGCAGTACTCGTTGCCACTAGGTGGAGCCAACCAGCGACCAATAAGTTACGCAAAAACTGCCCTAAGCTTTCAAAATTTTTTTTAGATGTCTGCTCTCCCAGAAAATCATTTAATCAACCGCCGAAACTTATGGATGGCACACGCAACATGGATTTATAAACCGGGAGGTGGAATCTGTGGTAACAAGTCGCTTCAAAATGTTTTTTCAATTTGGTTACGAAAGGACATCAAACTGCTCTTGCTTCATGTGAACCAACTCCACTTCACGTGAAAACACGCGATTTTCAAACGTTTTTAGTGCTCAAAAAGTCACAAACGAAACAAGGAAACGTGTTTGCTGAGTCGCGCTGTCATACCACCCTTTCATCAAACGGAAAATGCGCTACGAGTCAAACAAACAACAAGATCTATTGTTATCGAACAAACGACTTCCAACAATCAGTTACCTTCGTCGGGTTCTGGGAAGCACATGACAACCACAGCGTCGTAGAAATGGCCGTCTTTGAACTTGGCCGCGACCTGAATCAAGGAAAGCAGATCTTTGACACGTTATTCCGCCATTTTTCTTAAAAGTACACGCATCGAATTTGAAAAGCGTAGCGCAGTCACAAGCGCCGGCCGGCGAAAGCAGCAAATGCTCCACAGCGCTTCGCACACTTTCCCTTTTGGTTTTCAGCGCGACAACATCGCAAATCACATTTCTGGCACAATGCACCTACTGTATACGCTATACCGTGGGCTCATTATTGTTAGCGGAAACGGTGATACGGATATCGAACGGCTCGGGATGACGTGGTTCTTGCGTCACTGGCTGTTCAAAATAACATGATGTTGCGGCAGAGCAGTCGGACTTGCCCTCCAGCACCGACTCGCATGGGGATCAAGCGCAAAGCTCGACTGGTATTTTTTCTACTCATGGACTTCCAATAACCATACGCGATATTTCGAATATGTGACGGGGCCGCCTGTGCTCACGCAATCCAGCAGCAAACAGCAGAAGACAGTTGTTTTCAGTTTTGTCTATTAGATTCTGCTGACAGTCCAAGGATGCTTTTTTCAAACAAAACGAAACGACTATCCTCACTCATATACCGTAGCAGGCAGACTCGTAGTCACCAGCAAGTGATAGTCAACACTAACAGCTGCGAGCATGAGGTTTTCGCCAGTTGGCGCGTGTCGTGCGAGTCGCGAGTCATAACGTCTCCGAATCCGAGTCATTTGCAACAAACTACGAGTCCTTCACCATAGCAGTGTTGCGATGGGAGATCCCGAGTAGAGTCCTGCGCGGGGCGGATTAACCCGCGGGGGGTTGCGGGTACTTTGCAGGTGCGGGGCGGGCGCGGGATGAGAAATTCTTTGTGCGGGTAGCTGAATGTTTAACTCAAAAATATTCAGCTTAAAAATCGCAAAACACATGAAAATAATCAGCTCAGAAATCGCAAAACACATGGATGTACTAAAGTTGTTTGTCAGCATTGCGCTTAGGACAGTAGGCCCGCAGCAATTATTACATTATGATGTAACAACCCATTGTTGCGAAACATCAGATCAGACGCTTGTCATGTGGCAGGCAAGTGACCATTTGGCATTTTCCAATGCTACCGTCGCATTTGGTGAGCAATAATTCGGTCTAGCAGCACTTCTACATTAATAAGACAACGCTTAACGCACAGCTGATCACAACTCGACTGAAACATGGTTTTTATCACCTCAAATCTGTTGACTGCAGAAGATCAAATGTGGGGAAAAGTTTTGGTTTGGTTGCCAATGGAAAGAATGAGAGCAACTTGATTTTGCTGCTTGTTCAGACTTGTTTTCAGGCGTTATGTGTGTTTTGCAGTTTACGGACAGGTGCGGGTTTGGGACAGAAAGAGTGCGGGGCGACCGCCGGTTGGGAGGGCTTGCGGGGCGTGTTAGGAGGGCGTGGGCAAGATTTTTCAAACTCATGCAGGGCGGGTTTAAATTTTGCGGGTGCGCGGCGGGAGCGCACAAAAAATTTCAACCCGCGTAGGACTCTAATCCCGAGCGGCAAGAGCGCACAGCTTGACACTGTGGCAGCAAGCAACAGAGATCACTCATTATTGCTTGTTCGCATCATTTATATACAGGTGCTATCCTTGGCGCACACTCAAGTCACTCGAAAACAATGTTACGCGGTGGAGACCGTTCTATTAACTCGCATTCATCGCGGCGGTATGAATCAATAAACTGCGTCTACTATCGAATTACATGCGCCTTTCCCAGATTATTTCCGTTTTGACGTCGTCACAGGTCATTTCGAAAACACGACACAAATCAACGGATGAAAACTTGGCTGCTGAGGTATTTCGAATTCACTGTTTTCGCTTATGTAGTCGTGATATGTATTAACACAATGGTGTAGGGGGCAGGGCGCACCCCCGGAAGTTTTGATTTGTCGAAAATATGGGCAAAATCCCTGAAAATCTGATGTCTAGGCAAAATCCACCGTGGGCTGGCACGCGCTACCACAAGTGAATGATGAAAACCGTTCGCCGATTGGCTGCTTGTACATACCATTGTTCCCGGTTTCAGGTCCTTCCATGCTTTGATTGGCTCATCGTCGACGTACGTCACTTCCGACCTGCGCGTGACCATTTGTTCCACACCGTCTTCGAATCGAACCAGAACGCCTGACGGAAACAAACCACTGATTACAAACTTCGACTATTATTCACGGCTGCCATGAATGCAGCTTGACCAGACCGTGGCCTGGTGGTAAGTGCGTCCGCTTCGATGCTGGTAGGTCTGGAGTTCGACTCTCGGCCGGGTCTTACCAAGACCTTGTTGATTGGCTCTACAGCCTTCTTACCAGGCGCACCGTGGGGAAGAGCAGCGGAAACTATCCGGTATTGAAGGCAAAAACCAATCCAGTGTAACCAGACCTTGTAGAAACAGTCAGCCCTGGCGCTATAAGACCACTAATATCATAATGTACGATCAAAACACTGTTCCTCACAAAAAATTAACTTCTAGATGGGAGGCGTTTTGCTTAACAAGCAATAGTATCTCTTTGAGCAGACCACGTTCGATTTATTTCCTTTCTTACCTGGTTTTCCTTTCCATTGATACATGACTTTCCTGGGCGGCGGCGCACTATTCGAGACCGACGACGTCTTGCTCTCGCCAGCGCTAAGACTGTTGGTTAATTTAATACAGAAAGATTAAACACTTGCACAGATCCATGCTGGGGAGAAGTTTGAAGTCAGTTGCTCTTTTTTCTACGCTTTTGTAGCACTTTTCATTTATTCAGAGCAAAACCTTCAGCTTTTATTCAAAAACAACTCTTTTTATAAAACGTTTTTACAAAGGCAGTTTTCATAAAATGGTTTATGATGTGAACACCATGACTATGATCACGAAATAACGGCTTTGAGCTACGAACACGATGATATCTTGTTTTTGAGTTTACAAGCACAAAAATCTGCTTGAACTGAATTGAGTTTCAAGCAAAGCAACATTTAATTTAGATTCTTAAAAGAAGTCTGAAACTGCACAAAGCGAATTTACCGCGGTTTCTTCGCCTCAGACTGAGCAGAGGAGCAGTTGACTTCAAAGGGGTCTAAAGCGGTGTTACCATTCCCGGCTTTTCTTTTCACTGTTCACAAAAAGCGTTTCATAGCAACAATAACAACAAAAAAACTGATAAAAAACGTAACGTACAACACTGCGGTGAATATATCATTGTGAGTGAAAATCACCCAGAAATGCTGAAGTACATCCAGCAAAAACCCAAATTCTAAAGCATCTTTTACAACGTCAACATAATTTTAATGGAACTTCAGCTTCAAATCCTTTTCGCGCTACTAAAAAGAATGTATTCAGATGAACTTTCTTCATAAAAAAGAAAAAAATGAACTATAAGCATTCACCGCACGCAACGGTTTTCGTTCACACGATTCATCACAGAGGAGAAAGCAAGGGGTAACAACTCAGGTTAATCGAAGGTGCCCATGATCAACCCGCTACGTAAGCAAAAGTTGATCTCAGATTTTCGAATTAATCTACCACGTGGCGCGATGTTACTTACACCATTTCAAAACACGCGCTTGCTAAGCGGTTACAAAGATGCTGCTCGAACGGACAGCACCTAGTTGTAAAAATACAAAACAAAATATAAAAGAATAACAGATGCCTCTCATGAACTCAGCAAAGCTACAATAGCACAGATGGCGAGGAAGTGCTATTACCTGAAATGCTTCCTGTTTTTGTAGCTGCGCCGTCAATTTTGCCAGTAGCTGTGTCGACAGTTTCAAGGCGCAGAGTTTGACAGTCAACGTTCCCCTTTATGGTAACCACGGGGGGTCGAGGCAGGATCCGGACGTTCGCCTTATTTCTCGCAGGAACAATAGGACGGGACGCAGTAGAGGTGCTCGAGGTTGTTTGGGCGGGGACAGCTTTGGCCACTGAGACGGGGACGGCCTTGGCCAATGAGGCAGGGACGGCTTTGGCCACTGGCGCAGTGACGGTGGGACCTGCTACGTTTTGTATCGTTTTAACGTGAGCTGGAAAGACGCCCTTGCCGGACGAAAAAAATCCGCCCGGTCTTTTAGCCACCTGGCCACCTTGAGCAGAAGAATTGAAGCCGGGAACGGAGACCGAGACGGTTTTGCCGACCTGTATGACAGATTTCTGAAACAGCGGCTTGGCCACGGCGGTAAAAGGAACTTTGTACAACTGGCGGCCCTCTTTGGCCCACGTCGCTTGCGCGACCTTGTTCACGTGCGCCCTGGCCAGCGCCACGGCGCTTGGGTCGAAGGCGGAAGAATTGGCGCCTTTCGCGCCGCCGCCCATCGGGACTGCTACCTGCACTTGTGCGATGGAATGCGGCGCGCGGTTGTCGTGCACAGAACTCACGACACTGGTCCAGGGAAAAACCGGCCTCGGCACCATAGTGGGGGGCCCTTCGGAGTCAGGCTGGGCGAACGTCACGTTGGATGTTGTTTTCGTGAGGTTGGTCGGCGGTTGCTTTGAACCGGGGTTCTTCACCGCTTTGACCGACACTTTGACAGGGTTCATAAACGTTTTCGATTGCAGACTACCGAGACCGCCGCTTGTAGGGGAAGGAGCATTGCGTTTCGTCATACCACCTGGCTGCCTTGTCGTCGCAGGCGGACCCTGAGAACGAAGCTGTACAAAAGTAGTTTAGATTTCATCGTGCAAACAGAGTTAAAAATTTACAGATTGACGGGTCATCAGCCGTATGTATCCATGGAGGAAAGCTCTGACTTTACTTCAGCTAAATGTATCAGAAATAACGCTTGACTTATGGTTTCACCTACGGTTCAAACTTCGCTCGAAATTTACTACGGCAGTTTATTCCGCTGTACTATCTACTCAAACTAAAGAAAGCTTAAACGTGTGGGGCACTGTTTTTCTGCAGACTGCTGAGGCACTTAACAAAGAATCAAAAAAACTTTCAGTAACACGGTAACAAGCGAAAAACGCATCACTACAAGTGAGACGACATACTTAACGGAATAAGAGAACTGAAGACATTCTACATCGGTTTAGTGCTACAGTGGGCTAAGCTCGCACCACCACAGCTGGTTGACTAGGTTCGAATGCAGGCCGGGTCATACCGAAGGTTTGAAAAACGGTTCTTGCAGTCTGTCCAGCCTCATGCGGGGCGTTATTGGCTGCGTGCAAGCAAACGGTTCAGCGTGGTGCTGCCATTGACCTGCAGAGGCCACCACTGCAACAAACACTACATAAATCGCTGCCGTGCCCCCTTGCACAGAGTAGTAGGGGGAGATTGGCGTCACTGACCACTTGTGACATTCCTAAGGGGGGTACAATAACNAGTCCAATGAAACTGAACTGGATTAATGCATTCCGCCATCAACCGCATGTTTCTCACTTTCGACGCAGAGTTTTCNAGAGACTTTGTTGCAAACCAGAAATNCACAGAATTAATACAAAAATATTTAACTGTGACATTGAGTACGTAANAAAAAATGGTGTTGGCCCTATACAGTGCGTGCAAGGGTGGNGGCTGGGCAGACGCGGCGACGGNCCCAGGCATCCAATGAGTGAAATGACATTTTATTAAAATACTGCAACTTGATGCTTCTTCGTATTGTAAGGCAACTGAAACAACATGAAACTGATTGGAAATTCGCGCGAGGTGGAATACATATGTATGTTAAGTCTAACTTATGTGACCCGACAGAGATGAAGCACTACCATCGTTATCTATCTCAAGGCCTGTCTGAGGACGAGCCAGGAGTGTCAGGCATAATGCCTTGTTTGTTTGATTGCCTCCAGTAGCTGCCGTGACGAGCCATGCACGGTGCAGAATTACGCGACGCAATAAAACAAAGACTACGTCTGTCAACTCCTGGCTTGTCCTCAGTGTAGATTGGCCTTAAGGCGTTGCACTCTATATCTCCTTCTTTGTAAGCTAATCTGCGACTTGTGGTCTTCAAAATATCTCTCGATTTTCTCTGGAGCAGTGTTCTCAACCTGGACCTGTGGGCCATGGCCCACTGGTGGGTCACAGCGGAATTTGAGTGGGCCACAAGGTTAGGACCAAAATGTGTTAGAAAAGAGTTATTCAGACATGTAATCAATACAAGTTGGGAACACACTGATTTTGTTCAGCAGCAAGACATCACTGAATAACCAACAGCAATAAATTCGCTACTTCAAAATACCGGTATTGTGTGTTTAGTTACACGTATATAAGCATAGCCTATGCTAACAAGGTAGTCAACCACGCAATTTTTACCAAAAGTTACCTGGGCCACGTAGGTAATAAGGTTGAGAAAGACAGCTCTAGAGCCTGGGTTCTTAAACAGGGGAGCACAAAAGGATCGCAAGGGGGAATGCGAGTATGGCAGCAATAATTGAAAACTACCAAAGTCTTTGTTTTTATCATTTATAAATTCATTATTATTTCACTATACAAGCCACAATCAAAACAAAGTGGACATACAGTGAACAAAAACCGAGACCTCTTAAACTTGCTTGTTCAAAGTTATGTTTCCATGGTGTCTTGTGTGCTTGGTTTCAGTTTTATTGGCAATGCCACATGTGCCGCAGGACTATTTCATGCGTGACGATTTGGCAATAGATTTTTCGCTTTCCATTATTGTAAAAAAGATGAGTAAAATTTTCTGTGAGAACTTCGTTTGCAGGTGTTAAAGCACTTTTGGCTCCACGTACTATGCGTTGCAGAGCGCCAGTGTTCTTTCTGCAACGTTCAGGCTTTTCTTCTCGCCAAAACTGCCCTGCAAAACTACGTGCCCTTGAACTTACATTTTACAAGGGCTGCCAATGAATATTATTGAAAAAAAATATACACTAATTAAACAACCCTAGATTTGAACAGAAAACTTNAGTNATGAAGATACACAAAATCTAGTGAATCTTCCTACTATCGAGGCATCAGTCNGTCACAAACTGTTCTAGTGGATATGTATATATCTTTTCTAATCAACTGCAAAAACAAATATTTTCCAGATTACAAATAAACATCACAATTTGCATGAAGAGAACGAGCTAACACATACAGGATCCAAGTTATCTTAATAACAAAAAAAATTGATTGTTCCTCATTTTTACTTCCAGAACTAGTAGCAGCTCTCACGTTACTTAAAACACAAATAAAAAAGTTTATGCTAGTTTAATCACGATTTACAAGAATTCTTCCTCATTTTCCTTCCAGAATAAGTGGCAGGTTCACGTTTTCATAACTGAAGTCTTTCTTTGTATCTCTTGCTCACTGCATCATAAAGACCATTTGTAATTATTTTTGTTTGGTTCCCAGCTGGTGCATGTATGATTCTTTCTGGTGATAGCCTGCCTTGAAAAGAGTCTACTTTTTACTGCTGCTTTCCGCGAGTTGGTGGCCCTGGTTAATATGCAATTTATCTGTGAAGAAAATCTTTCTACACTTGCGTTACAAAAGATCCTACTTGTCGTGAAAGATGATAACAATTATACCATATCTTAAATCATCGCTACACACTAAAACGCTTTTTCCTCTTCTTAATTCTCACTTGATGGGAAGTTTTTGTGTTGTTATACTTTCACACATGGCAAAGGTCTGGGCAGGTAGTTTTGCTATGTCTGTTTCTCACATTCCTCAATACTAGAATTTGGTAGAGGGGCATACAATCAAGTATTCGCCCCAGGCATCATCAGACCTCTGCACGCCCCTCGCCCTTTATATATTAAATAACACAAGATCAAACTTGCGAGAAATGACATGATTTTTTAAAGCTTCAGCTGTCACCCTATATAAATGCTATATATTTTTTTCAACACTGTTCACAATATGTCTTGATAAGCCTTCACAAAATTGTCATACACAATATCTTGTCATTCAAACTGCATACCTGAGAATCAGTGCTGACAGGTGCCCCAATGTATATTATGGGGAACACTCCATGCTTTCTCTTCCTTTGTTGAAGAGCGCGACTAGTCAAAATCGGACGAATTTTTGGGGAAGCGGCTGAGGAAGAATTTGCTTGCTGAAACATCTATGACAAACGGTACCCATTGACATGGTGATGATGTATTGCAAATGTAGACACATGAAGTACTTGCAATGAAATGGTAAATGCTTATCATCTGAAGGCAGCAGAAAAATAAAACAATCGGATTTTCATCTTTCAAAACAATTTGTAAAAAAATTATTTTTGTCAATCATCTTCATACTTAATTAGAGCTGAGACAGAGATCTATGCCTAGATACCCATCACTCACAGCAAGCCAAAATTTAATCATTTGTTTTATATGCCAAAAACATGGCTCTTGCTATTGTTACAAATATAGAGTACCTTGATATTAAATAAATACATTAAGCTTTTCTTTCACTCTAACACGAATTTGCAAATAGCCACAAATAACCATATATATTGCATTTACACACTATCTTGCTTATTTGGGTGTTCAGTTCAAATATTTTTAAGTTTCAAAATAACATACTAGGTTCAGTAAGTATGTATGTGTGTGTGTGTAACAAACACTTCAGAATACCATCAACAGCCCTTCAGGCTGTTAAAAGTTGTACCAAAACAGAAAAATATATGCAGCAGTCACATATTACCTATCACACAATTAACTTTGTACAATATTCTCACAAAAACATTTTTTTTTCATTACAACTAAGTGATGTTTTAATTAAGATAGAAGTCATATTTCAGTTGAAAAAATAAACAAAAATTTCCACTACATTTCTCTTTGCAATTTTTTTGACATGTAACATTGTGTGGAGAATTATGAACTTTATAGTATAAATATTTTGGATATACCCTCAAATGCAAAATGTATTTTGCCAAAAATTAGTTCGCATATATGCTTGACCAGACAACTTTTGCAACTGGACCAGTAACGTATTATGCAAGTCAGTAAATTAATAAAAGCTTTGAGGTCACATTCTGCAAGAATTACACATGCATTTTTCATTTCGCAACTAGTATATTTATATCAGTTTTTTTAAAAGGCATTTTAGGGACCTGATTCGGGTCCCTAGAATCAGAGAAAATTATTACCGGGTTCCTAAAATCAGAGAAATCGGGTTCCTACAGATCCATACCAGGTACCTAACATTTTCCTTAAAAAAAACTGTTTATATAATACCACCTCAAAACTTATCAAACACTAAGAACTGCCGAGATAATAAAACCTTCCACTAAGAAACCAGTAAATCTGAAAAATAACAATGCGCAAACAATCCCACATCAAAAAATAAAATAACAAAATGTATACAACATTATGAAAATTACCTAAATTGTAAAAAGCTTGTTGACCTAAGTTTTGCCCAATAGAAATTAACTTTTGTTCTCAATCATTTTTCATTTGCATGTTAATACTAAAAACACCATTTTCAAAATGAAGTTTTTTTGATGCACTATGTTTTATGACTCACCTCAGTGTCATCAGACATAAGGTCAAATTCTTCATATTCCCTCACATTGCTTTGTGAGCTCTTGGCTTTGTAGCTAGCTTTGCTGGACAAAGAAATACTTGGAACTTGCTGAAGATCAGGATGTACAGCATTTTTCACTGGTGCTTTGCATTGTGGTATATCCTTAACATTTTGGGGTGCTTTCAACATGGCATCAACAAGCTGCGTACAGGTAAGTGATGTTGTTGGCAAGGTACTGCAACCACAAACAAAAGCTGAAAACACTCTGGAAAAACTCACACCATCATCTTCTTTGTGAGGCTTATGTTTTACAGAGATGTTTTCTTCTAGAAATGGCATGGAATTCACACCACTGTTGGCTGAACTTTTATGCTTAACAACAGGGGGCACACTTATTGGAGGTTCACTACATTTAGGAAAGCTCAGGTCACAAAGTGGAGGCATCTGAAGCAGGGACTTCGTTGGTGGACTGCGTTCAACAGGCGATGGGATGTGGGTTACCATAGTATGAGGTAGTGAATTAAGAGAATCAACTTGACTATCACAAAGATGCTGTTTTGAAGATGAAACCAAAACTTCAGTTGACATATTCGCTGTTTCCATTTTGCTTTCCAACATCTTTGAACCATTTTTGTTAACTAAGCAAACTCTGTCTCCTTGAAGAGTATTTTCATGAAGTGTACGGCGACATGCTTTAGCTGGTTCACATGGAGAACTACCATAATCAACTTGCAATTCAGCACCTACAATTGGCTCATTTTCAAGTTTGCTAAATTCATTATCACTGCACTCCGCATTTCTGTTTGTTGCAATCACATCAGCCTGCAAATCTGATATTAACTCGTTTGAAACAGAAATTTGATCAGATTTTAACAAAGCACTTTCATTTTTCTCCTCCATGGCAGTGGAATGAGATACAGGCAAATTGTGCACAGTGTTGTTTTCATCATCATCATTTAACAATGAAAAGTTGTTAGCATCTGGTGTAGGATTTTTAACAAAACCTGCGTCATTCTGTCTCACCATTGGACTATCAGAAATCTGTGAAGTCTCATGAGAATCACTTACACAGTGAGTTCCTTTGAAAATAGTGGGGCTTTCTTGACCAGCTTTTTTGAGACCATTGGTGGTATGAGACACACAGTGATCTCTATCAAATTTACTGAATTCTCTGCTTTTAAGTTCAGGAATTTTACGGTCATTACAACTCTTTTCAGAAGCAGCAGATGCTGATTGCTTGTCATTAACAATAAAGCAATCTTCGTCCACAGTGTCTTTGCTGGCAGTTGAAGCAGGTACAAGAGTAGCAGACTTGTTAGATTTAACCTCTTCATAATTTGCAATACAAGTAATATTGCAACCAAGTGTTACACCCTCTTTACTTTTTGGTTTAGGGTTTTCAAAAGCATCAGCTAGAGTGGTGCCATTATAAATCACTGAATCATCTGAATCGCTTTCATTTTTTGAGGTATCACAATTTAAGTTATACTGTGCCTTTTCCTGATTGAGCCCACTGCTCACTAGTAATGCAGGCACATCACTCAAACACACCACAGAATCTTTGGCTGACCCATTCACAACAGAATCCACATCGTCATCTGGGACACTGTGTTCACCATTATGAAGTTGAACACCATGGCTGTTGATGAAAACAGTTTTGGATTCATTGTTTGTTGTCCTGGTTTCCAGTATATCATCGACAGTGCATTTCTGATCACTCTGAGATGAACTTTTTCCTGTAGTTTCCAATGTAATATTTTCATCAACATTTGGTGTAACCTCTTCTTCATCACTATCCAGTGAAATTTTGATTGTTTCATCTGCAAAGCAAGCTGAACCTTGCACTTGGTGAGACATTACTAAACAATAATCTTCATCTACACATTGCTGATATGTTTCCATGACCACGAAAGAACCTAATAGATAAGGAATGATTTCAAATTATACAAATAAAATATTAAAGACGAAGTGAATAAAACATTCAAACCATAAACGCCAACTCATAATAAAAATGTTTATAGCACCATGTCATTTAAAAACTTTTAGGAAGAACTTTTCACAAAAACAATTTTGATGAACAGTACTCAACTTAGGAGTGGTGGCTGAAAATTTTAAAACAACTGACTCAAGTTGATAAATGCTGCATGTTGAACAGTTAATATAAAATGTAATAATATTCACTATGACAATTACCCATGAGCTATAGCATTTTGAAGAAACTGCACACCTTACTTACATAAAATTTATCAGTGCTTTCTTACTTAGTTTCTGCCATATCAAACTGTGTTATATAAAACATGTAATAAACAGCATACTCAAAATAAGTAGGAGTATTGTCCATTGGGAATTCAATTACTGATGGAAGTAAGATTAGTTATGGTATCAAATTGGAGAAAATTGTGAACATTTATTTATTGGAATACAATATAGCTTGTATCAGGGTTGCAGTGTTTGGTGGTAAAATGTCTGACTCCGACTTCTAGCTTCCAAATTTTTTTCGACTCCAACCTTTCCAAAATTACCAACTCCTTAACATAATGTGAATAAAGTTTGACTGTCAACAGTGGCAAAGAAACAAGCTAAAATTATTTTTGAAATAAGCTATTTGTTATTGTGGGTATATACATGATTTAAGGCTTTGACTAAAAATATATATTTTAAGAATATTTACCGAGTCGGGTCATTCCATGTCAAATGATCCAGCAAAATGGGGATTTTTCATCTGACCCTCACCAACATTCACGAAATTTTATAAGGGGAAAGATCTCATGCTTTTGAGCTCAACAAAGATGGAATTTTTGAAATCGGACCTGTATTTCCGAAATTATGAGCATTTGAAATTTTGATGTTTTTCAAGAGGATTGGACTAAAAAATTCTTGGAGTTTTGCTGTTGGAACTTCAACTGATTGTCACTCCTTTTTCTCTGAATATTTTCATTCAATATTTTGCAGTGAAGTACAAGGCTCCATGCTGAACAAAACAACACAGAAAGTTTTTCACTGGTGACCTCTGAACCCTGGTTAATCATTGTTATAAGGCAACATGTTTTTCATGTGCATTCAAGCTTGACGATATTTAAAATACCTATAACTCAAATAGTACAATTTCAATTGACTTCATTTTTTTATGTGAGGGCTGGTGTTATGGAGATTCTACTGTATCTTGGTCACCCATGCTTAGTTTTGAACTTCAGGCAAAAAAAATATGTTTATATAATAGTATATACCAGGGGTTCTCAAACTTTTGGTGTTATGGAGCCCATGAAGAGATTGACCATGATTTACGGAGCCCCACAATAAATTTCTAAAAAAAAATATACTAAGTAAACGAATAGCTTGCGGAGCCCCGAGGTTTCTCTCGCGGAGCCCTGGGGCTCCGTACGGAGCACTTTGAGAACCTATGGTATATACCACTTAAAAATTTTTTTTAGTTAAAAAGATTTTTTAAAATATTATCATGAAATTACGAAAACTTAATACTTTTAACTAAATTTAATTTTTTTAATTACCTGAACTTTTTGATTAAATCTAATTAAATTTATTTTTTTGAATAAAAAAATTTTATTAATGAAAAAAAAATTTTTTTACTGTTCTTAATTATGGTCAATCCCCTCAACAAATTTTTAAAGATTAAAAACATGTTGAAAAACGTGAAAAACTTAGAAAAAGGGTCAATTTTGAATATTGCTGATTCTTTTAATTTTTGAAATTTAAACAAATAGAACATAAATTTGCATATATTATTTTCATGGTCAAGAAAATAACCACTGTGAATTCTAACGTGTAACTGATTTATAATGTACTTAGTACTAACTTGTTCTTTTCTCTCATAATTGTAACTACTGGTGATATAATCCTTTTGTCTGGTTGATCTTCTTCATAATTCCATTCAATTTAAAACTCAGACTTGCATGATCCAGAGATCTTACTTGATTTGATACAAACACAAATCTTATTTCAAATACACATTGACATACACATAAGCTTTTCTTTTTATACACATAAGTTTTTCTTTTTGCTTCAAATTCACCTGTACGGTATTGTCTGATACATACTTAACACTTTGAGAACCGGCGTACGATATATTCGTACTTTGATTTCGGCCTAAATAACAGCAGTTTTCGGTTGCTTTACCAACGCCATAGCTCCTCCGCTGATTGCGTTAGAGAGCTGTTCAAGGGCTCAAATGGATCGGCCTGTCTTCTAGATTGCACTCGAAAAAACATTTTTTGGTTGGGGGTGCGAATTTTTTNTGACTGACGTCATAAGTTGAGTAGTCATTTTGGCTCATGTTGCCTGGCCTAGGGCCCAACCGCTAGGCCAAAGTGTTTCGCTGAAGTTTCATTGGAAACTAGGCTCGATGTCATGGCAAATCTGGAGAGAACTGAAAAATACATGCAAAAACAACACATGAAAAGCCATGGAAACAAGAGCGTCCCTTTGGTTTTCAGGAGTGCTTGCAAAAACAAATTCAGTATGCATTAAGTCAGTATGGTCCAACTACTTTTGACCTACAGGCCATTTTACAAAAACATGACAACATGCAAGCCACTTCCAACGAAATTGTGTATAAAATAACATATTCACAACATTTAAAACTGAAAAAGGGAAAATAAGTGAATGAATCAGGGAAGAAATAGCAGTTCATCAGGCCAGGAAAAAGTGGAGAGAATGGGAATGTCATTCCCAGGAAAAGTCCCAGCTCACAGGAGATTTTTTGCAGCAACACTATAGATTTTATAAACTTGCTAGTTGACAAAAAAATTTGCGCTTGGCACGAATCGACTTTGAGGGCAACATGTCACATCACTCAGCTTTCAGAAGTCAAGCCGTTTGATTCAAAGCACTCTCCCTCCATCATGATAGGTTTCTAAAGGTTGAGCCATTCTACTCAAAGTGTACTNCCTCCACGAATCACAACAGCGGTAAGCGCTGTCGCTACATTGTTGCATGCAGTCATGCCAAGTAGCCTATTTGTAAGTTGGGTGGAAGACATGCTGGTTTTGATAAAATTGAAATTCAATGGCAATTTAATCACAGTGTGATCGTAAGGGGTTATGAAAGCTCAGGTTCATTAATTTGCTGTTGGCCTGTTCACGGTGTTCGTTCCAGCATTTATTATTTAACTGGCATTTAACCTTGTGCCCGTGCCACACCAATCAAAATAACGTGTGTTGCGTATTATTAGCCCCATCGCAAGAGCACTGACATTATTCCTGGTGTAGACTGACAGCCATTACAGTACAAATGAAATCATTACACCTGCACTATAACGTCAAGTGCCAGAGCATAATGAAGGGGTCAGAAATGTGTGTCAACATCTATGGACACTGCTCTCTTCGTGATTGTAAATCTGACGAAGGCGTGTATTAAAGTGTATTCATGAGGTCTGATCTTTATTTTGGAGCCAGGGACGGATCCATGGGGCAATTTGTATGATCATTACACCTAAAACCTACAAAGGCAACTTCATTTACTATAATTTTGTACAATTCAGAAAACAACGTTTGCGATATAAGACCATTTGACATCCACTGCTTTGTCACAGCAGTGTTGTGAAGTATAATTAATCTCTCCTACAGTGGCGAAACTGTTATGAGACTTGTCTACCAAATGTTATTGAAACCGACCCCCCTAACCTTACCGGCTAGATCTGCTCCTGTTTGGAGCAGAGCATGTTCTGGAACATAAGCCCACATGCTTTGCAGCTATCTACTGGAGTTTGTAGTTGACAGTATGGACAATGTTCTGGAAAAAATTCGTGAAGTCTGTGGTGAGTCTAAAACTTCCACAAACACAAAAGATTTAAAACATGTTAGCAATGAACCAATCGTATGCTGGAATGAACCAAACATCAGCAAATGTGACAGCACTGCTACGCAGGCACTTCATGTACAAAGTTTCTATAATAGTGGACAGGATAAATCGCATGAAACCTGCTTTGACCTCATGGCAAAGACGTTAGCTTGGAGACAACTGATGGGAAAGCTTTTCATGCGTCATCTGCCAAGTTTCTCATTCAGTATGAACTTCTTTGTTGTCATGCAAAATAACTGAGTGTTTCGGAACCAAGGCTATGGAGCCGTCATAAAAATGGCACAGCTCCGACTCTGGGCCTTTTCTTTTCATGAACATGGCTCCGACTCCACCTATGGAGCTCTTGGTTTTCCTGAGTGTGGCTCCGGCTCCGGAGCTCGCTTTTTTCATGGCTTGGGCTTCTGTTATTTTTCACACATTAATATTATTAATTGTATTGGTGTGCCTCAATTTGAATGGAAAATGAATAATATCAAGTACACAAAACACAGAGAGTATACCAAATCTTTTTGACTTACTCAGCGTGGTCCAAACACTGGCATGTGGGCCGCATGCGGCCCGCAGACAGTTATTATGTGGCCCGCGAATGTTTTCTGTATGAGATATATTACGCAAAGTCATAAATACATCGTATTAGCCACACAGCCAATGCAAGCCACACATCACTGATGTGCAGGTCATTATGTAACTATTAGGGGTAGCAATATCTTTTTCCTGTAGGCCAGGCTAACGTTACAGTACTCTGTGACCACAAAGCATGCATTTGTTTTTTATCTTTGTTGCAAGCATAGATTTTATAAGTAATTGTCGAGCTAGATTAGAAGATGTGCCACGTGTTGAAGTTATATTTTTTCAAGTATAGCAATTTACCAGTTAATGAGTGCCAAAACAGAAGTGTCTTAGGAAAACAGAAAGTTCAATTCTAACTAAGAGGAAAGACATTTCTTGGTATTTTTTTTTGACAAATACAAAGGCAAACCATAGTGTCTTCTGAGATTGCTAGTAATATCCGTTCCGAAAGAGTTTTTATTTACGAGAAAACATTGGGAAATACCACAGAAATTCTAGGGAAGCAATTTTGAAACAATTGAAGGGTAACCAGGCCCACATCCATTGGGGGACACAGGCAATTCCCCCACTTAACACTTTGAGAACCGGCGTACGATATATTTGTACTTCCATTTCGGCCTAAAAAACAGCAGTTTTCGGTTGCCTTACCAATGCCATAGCTCCTCCGCCAATTGCGCTAAAGAGCTGTTCAAGGGCTCAAACGGATCAGCCAGTCTTCTAGATTGCACTCGAAAAAACATTTTTTGGTTNGGGGTGCGAATTTTTTATGACTGACGTCATAAGTGAAGTAGTTTTTGGGTCATTTTGGTTCATGTTGCCTGGCCTACGGCCCAACCGCTAGGCCAAAGTGTTTCGCTGAAGTTTTCATTGGAAACTAGGCTCGAGTCTAAGTCTTTTGAACCTTTGATCAACTTTCTAACGTTTCTGGTTCAAAAGTTATGATCCAAAATAAACAAATTAATTAATTATCTAAAGTTTTCATTGGAAACTAGGCTCGAGTCTGAGTCTTTGATCGACTTTCTAACGTTTCTGGTTCAAAAGTTATGATCTAAAATAAACAAATTTATTAATTATCTAATTAGCTAAAAAATTTTACTAACTTACATCACAAATTTTGAACCTGAAACCCCAGCAGGTCATCCAAAATATCAAGACTAGGATTGTAGCCTAGTTTCCAGTAAAAACTTCAGCGAAATACTACCACCTAACGGTTGGCGCCCAGGGCCAGGCAAAGTGGACCAAGGTGGCCAAAAATTCTTCCACTTATGATGTCGCTCACAAAAAACCTGCAACCCCCAAGCAAAAATTTTTTTTGAGAGCAGACTAGAAGTCTTGCCGCATCTTTTGAGACTTTTACCGGGTCTGTAGAGCACACCGGACCTGAGAAATTCCCGCCCAAAGCCACGTGCGTTTAGGCGTTGTTTCTTTTTCCAAAAATCCCCGAAAGCAGTCAGACACCAAAGAGTTAAGAGACTTTTTGCTGAAGTTGTGTTCTCCATGTTCGTAATATGCAAAAGTGCTTTCTCAATTATGAAGCGATTGAAAAAAGACACACGAAATAGAATAGCTGATGAAACCTACGTTCCTGCTTGTGTCTGCTAACTATGGAAATTACAGCAGACATCGACTTTATATCCAAAACCAAGAAACAAAAAATTGTTTTGCTATTTCCTTGGTGTGTTGTGTATCTTTTTTTCTAGCAGAAAACCTCTTACTTTGAGTTGCAAACAAACAAACAGACAATTAAAAAATTGCCCTAGAATCAAAACTACGCGTGCAGCAAAAATTCAGTCTATCAGAACAGCAAACGAGTCTTTTAATTGCAGTGGAGTTCTTCTCTTTGTAGCCCGCAAATTTTTCCTCAAACCGTAATGTGGCCCTTCATGCTCGCAGTGTTGGACCACCCTGGACTAACTTAATCTTGTAGTTTTTTACAAGCAGCACTCGTACCATCAGGAATTCAGCAAAAAAACAACAATCACAGGTTCAGATGATTTGGAGAACAGCTTCTAGCAGAAACGTAACTCAAGATAACAGTAAATTAAACAATTTCTGAAAAGACAGGTGCTGGTTTTGCCGTCAGTGCCCGGGGACCTTTTGTTATTTCTTAAGACCAAAATCAAGAAAATGGATGTTTAGAAAACTACATTTGTGTCCGAGCATTTAAACACAGACCTATCCCAATTGACCAAGTGTTTTGCGCTCATTGCATGCTTTGCCTGTCGTAGTCTTGGCAATTCCAGCTAACAGTTCTGTCTGGGCAAACCGTGCAAAGTGCACAAAACACACAATCAATTACCCCTCCCATGTGTTCTTTCCAACAGGCACAAATTTGCATTAACCCAAATGCAAAGACGTGTTTAAAAGCTCTTTATTGAAAGGAATAGTATGACTTCTAACAAGAAATCCACATTTAACTTTGCAAAAATAGCTAAACTTCTGATTTCTTATCTTTTGCAATATTGATAATGATGAATCGCAAAATAAAACACAATTTATCCTGCACAGCTTTGGAGAAAATAAGACTAGTTACCTAACTGAAAATATAGATTTTTGTCCACAGATAAAAACTTCATGAAATGTCCACATTTGTCTACATTGGTTTTTATACCATCATGACAATGTACTGCTATGCAAAGCAATGCTAGTTCGCTATGAATTATTTATAACTTTCATGTCATGCTACTGCTTGTAAATACAATGTTTCCTAGTGAACTTTGTTAGTGATCTAATAAGCCTAATGGTTTCAAATAAAAATTCCTACTTCACAATGGCGCGCCGTGCATTTCACGGTTAATCTGAAATGGTATCATATCTTAATCATCTTTCCTGCTAACAGCATGATTACATAGCTACAAAAGCTATGGATATTTCATCATATACCTACTCATTATAGCTCAGTTCTTTTTAGATCATTACACTACTACAGATCCGGTTTCATCATTCTGATAAGAAAGCAAGATGTTGTGGTAGTTACTTTTTTAAAATTCTACAATAGTGGTTCTTAACCATTTCACTGAAGGGAGCTAAATCCGCACCTACAATTTTGTTAGAGAGCTGCACAAAAACCTTTAGCACAAGTCAATTGACACGTTTTGTTTCATTGCACTAACGAAGTCTGTTACACAAAATATTAGAGGTGTTATTGAAACATGCTGTCTAGCGAAAAGAATCCTTTCTCAGCAAAGAATCAGACACTAAGGTTTTACAGAGTATATATTTAGTAGCCTTAGCGATTATTAAACCAAAAAAACATCAGTAAAAGGCTTGCAGATCCATTGCTGCAGTCTGGTGTCCCAACTCTTAACAGTCGCATTTAGTGTGCTATAAAGAGCACACGTAAGTCTATTTGGCAAAACCATTAGTATCTAGGAAGGGACCCGGAGCTGCAGCTACCTTTCTAATGGCCATAGCTCCGGTCCTAAATTTCAAACTGAGCTCCGGTTCCTCCCGATTTTTCATTTGAGCTCTCGCTCCAGACAAAATGCCCAGCTCCAGCGCTCTGCAACCCTGTTCAGAACACTGTGTTTTGCATTCGTGAAAAACCTGTCATGTCACTAGCGTGAAGTTGACAATTCAAGCAGTGCAGTGACAAGCAATTGTGATACTAGATATTTTATGCGTTTGTTTTGATTTAAAAAGTAATGTCAGTGCTTTGACACCAAACTGCAGCTAACGTTCGGTACTGCGCAGATTAACCCGCTCTTTTTGCAAAGATTGTGGCACCACGATGCATAGTTTGAGATCTCATTATGGAGTGACATGAGCCTTTACTCCTTAATGCTACCACAACATTTATTTTAATCTATTTCTGTGGCCTGCTGTTACATTCTGTGTGGCAGAGGAGTTGGTTGTCTTGATCACTTCTTGCCCTTTGTCTGCATTTGGCCGTAATAGATTGTAGGGCGTTTGAGATGTTGGCGCTAGCAAAAAAAAGCAACTTACAATACAAAATGAAGGAGGTGGGTAAGAGCTTTATGACATCTGATGCATCAAGTCTCAATTGTTAATGTTTCTTTAGAAAGACAGCAACCATAAAGGTGCAACTCATATGCTAAACTTTTATAATATTGCTAAGTTAAGAAACCTCTATGATAGCTCGCAGGAAATCAAAGTTAGATCATCACGAAATTTGCATTTTTTCTGGCACTAGCAATTTATTACAAATCTCTATCACTGGAATGCCTGCGGTTTAGGTTTCTGTGACACTATATTGTTCCTTTATCAATACCAGTTTTCATGGTAGCAACTAACATGTCGGAGAATATCGTCCAGTGTTTCCTCTGCCATTCCATTTTTGTTTATAGTTGACTTGCTTCATAGTACAGTATAGAACACGTAGGCTAATCCCATGCATGTACGTACTTCAAACCTTGAGTACATTTTAGCACGAAATCTTTTAGTTTAGGAAATGATCTTTGC
>JGI24158J21664_10002941_pt1 | contig 21096 bp, 9 predicted proteins | sample Ectturendosymbi3_FD_21664 | JGI IMG/M metagenome (IMG submission 21664) | reverse complement strand
CAGGCGCTCAAGAGCGTGCTTCCAGTCGCAGGTTGCTTTTCTGATAAGGAAATGCGCACATTTTTTCGTATCCGCGCACATCAGTCTACAAGTTACACATTTAACACAAGTTTGTGAAGGAGAAAAGCAAAGCCAGCTTCTGTCAACTTCTTCGCCTTTGTGGTCTGGCGACGAATAAGATTTGTGGTACATTTCCATGACAAGTTTCTGTCTTTTCTGTGTTGGGGAACATCATGTTTTAAAAATGGCTTTTCATCACAATGTCATAAAGAACCTGTTTCATATTTCAACCAATATTCCCGCATTTTTTCCGGTAGATTGAATGGCCAGGTGTCCCAGAGATGGATATCGTTGCCTCCAGTGATAGCGTCAGTCATCTTGTCTATCCTGTTTTTCGATGATACATCTTGACGTTCTTCTGCTACTGCACTGCTGGTAGAACTAGGTCTATTTTCATCGTTACGTAAATCTAAACCTGTCACATGTTCTTCGATTTTCTGTCCTCTTGTAGCAGTGGTTCTTAACCTTTTCTCCATCACGCCACCCTAAAGTAATTTTTCTTTGGATCACGCCACCCTTACTTTAAATAAGTTGTAAAACAAATTATCTCTTGGTGAATTTGTTTAATTTTAAGGTTTTGTAGCAAACACTCAGTCCAGGGTTTTGCTAAGGCGTTTTAGGGACCCGATTTGGGTACCTACAATTGAAAATCGGGTCCCTAGAATCAGAGAAAACCGGGTCCCTAGAATCAGAGAAATAGGGACCCTACAGGTCCATACCGGGTATCTATCATTTCCCTTAGCACAAACCCTGCTAAGTGCATAGAGTACAAACACACACAGTCAGCGCAATTCAGATTAGTAAAAACAGACACAACAGAACAATTCATAGCGAGTTTGGAGGTAGAACAACAGGGTTACAGACACGTTCCTAACACTATTGTTCACTAACCCGTAACACTTGGTACAACACTACATCCAGACAAGGCAACTGAGACCTACCTGGTCAAGACAAGGTAAAGTACGGAACTATTGTGGCATGCACACGCCCTCAAACGAAAAAACACTGAAACGTCCAAGCATTCAGTCGCAAAGTAAAATGCGGTTGGAGTGTTCAAATAATAAGGACGAATATGAACAATTTGACTGCATCAAAACACGAAACCACGCATTGTTAGAATTTCTGCAGCGTTCAAGAAAGTGGTACATATTTTTTCACAATAAGGCCTCAAGATAGGAACGTTGCATTGAACCTGATGACTACTAACACTCGCTCGTCACGGAAGGTTCTATAGAGCCCTGCACCCAAAATTATAGGCCACTGATTGTTTGACAATCTTGGCCAATATTTGGTGCAACATTGCTTTGCAGCATTAGATGAAAAACGCTTTCATTAAGCGCAAAACAATTAAGCGACATTGTACAAGATTTACCGGTAGTAACAGATATGCATGTTCCCACTCTAGCCCGCATGCTTAATGTGTTGCGGTTGCTTGTTCTTGACTTGTGCGAATCTTTGCAAATTCTTTGTTATTTTATTCACTCTGCATAGCTTTGCAACCGCACACTACTTCGCAGAGTGATTACAGATTACGTTGACTAATTGCAAATCGGTTACACCAGTGGTTCCAATACACTTTCGAGTCGTTACCCTAAACAAGGTAGCGATTATGTCTCATTACCCTTAATGTTTCGCAGTGATTGCACATAATACAGAACAACATTTTGGTTCCGCGGTGCTCCCAAAAAATCGCACATTACTCCCGGGGGTAATTTACACCACTTAGGCAACCACTGGGTTAAACCATTCAAACGTGAAAACATAGCACGGTTAATCGCACAACCCGGGTATTTCAGCAGAAATGTTATTTTGATTTTTAGATTTAGACATTTATTCCACGCCGATTTAACGTGAGCAAAAGACACGGTTCCGAGATCAAGCAGCTGAATGTCGCCATTGGGATGGCCAGAAAGCAAAGTTGCTATCTTTCTTTGGCCGAAAAGTCGACGTCGTGTGGTGGTCTGTAGCTGCCAAGCCGCATTTAAAAAATTATTCTCACATTCAACAATAGTGTGGCTTTAGTGCGGTTGAATCTTCATGAATATACATTGTCGCATCACAGAAGAACATGGCTGAAATACTGTAGAAAATTAGTACCATGTACGTGTACGGTCACATTGCAGAAAGCTCGTCGAATTACAGAAAGCCAAAGCGGCATCACACGCTGCGTGGAGCTCTGTCAAACGCGACAAGGGCACAAATGTTATTGTTAAAGGGTCTTGGCATGCCGACTAAACAGTTTCCGTAGTTGCGCCACTGAATGTTTGCATGCAGACTCGAATTCGGCCTGCAAAATTTCAAGAAACTTAAACCCCGATTTACTTCTCTGCCGGAACTAAACCAAATAACACATAGCGGCGTAAAATTAGCACTGGCGTAATGTTTAAAAGGGACACATTCCCGTTCAAAAATTTTCTATGTTGTAGAGCATGCAAGGGTTCGTATAGGTACCGCTGAAATGTCTTCGCTGGCTTCATTGTCACTGTGAAATAGTCACACGAATCTTTCTTGACTTGGCTGCAACTTCTTCCACTCAATTTTTGCCTCCTTTGCTTGTTTACGTCTTTTAGAACCACTTGGATAAATTCCACACTTGTTAAAATGACGATCCCCCTTCTGTCCATGTTTATTTATTAATAAGCTCAATAAAGCTGCCACATTTTCACCGCAAAAAGGGAGAACAATTTACGATTGTCACTTACTTGAGTGTATTATCTACAACACTTAACAAGTCAAATAACATTAAGCCTATATTGATAAGTTTTAAGTATGGAAGTAAGATCTCCAGTGTGGACGATGTTTCAGTCAAAACACACAAAACAAAATCCTTATTTACAGTACGTGTCCTATTTAGCTCGTGAATATTTTGCAGTTACCTTCAATTTTTTAAAAATGTAAAATCGCCTTTAACAATATTATGAAACTAGTTGCATGAAAGATGTTTTAAATTGCATACCAGCTTTAATAGAATGGAAACTGGTTCAATTAGAAAGATTTCTCCTTCTTTTAGATTTGTGGCTGCATCAAGGAAAAGATCGCTCCACATTAGCGTAATGAGCCATAACGCTGAAGTAAAACTGTGCAATTTTTATTGTCTCTATTGAATCCTTGCCTTCACAGGGGCGAAACACGATACAACCTCAACAAATGATGCTTTGGAGTTCTCAGTATTGAGAACTTGCTCATTAAAAGCAACCACAAATGATTGCAAATGTCTTAATATTCTAAACAGAGTTCGCTCAGAGACTTTCCAAAAAATGTTTCAGAACAATAGTTGACTTGTCGATTGACATAAAATATGAATGTTAAGCTGGGTGCATTTCAAGGATCCTTGGCAAGCTAGGATAAAGTGATAGCCACCTGGTTACGCTGTGGGAAATAAGTTTTTGGTACTCAATATCCACAAAGTCACAATAGTCTTTTCACTCTCTTTTGCGACCTTTGAAAATGCAACCTCACGTAATTCATTCAACTTCATAATCATTTAGTCTTTTTCTCAAAAAAGGATACTTCTGACGAATTTCTTCATTTTTTAGCATGACGTGATTTAGGGTTTTAGTTTAGCCATCCACGTCCGGATTCACCATCATTTCTCACGTTTTCTCTGAGTGTTGGCTAAAGGACCCCGCACAGTGACCAGCGGCCCCCTTTTATCTAAGTTTACCACCCTGGCTCAAACCTTAATTACCCCACTAATTATAGCTATGTAAAATAATAAATATAAATGGACGATATTTTGACATTTTTAAATGTCCTCGGAGATTATTTCATTTCTCATGAAAAAGTGGACATGTACTCCAAAAAGAGGACGTATGGTAGCCCTACTTAATGGTACTCATATGCGACCTGTGCAAATCTGAGTAAGGCAGACGCAAAATCTACCAGTAACGAGTAGAGACGTAAGATAATGCGTTCTACGTGGCTTGGCCTTGCATTCGCTAGACTCAGATACCTGACCGACTTTAAGGAAAACAATAAGTGTAATAGTTGTTTCGTCACAATGTTATATAATACACACTACCGTCTGGACGACCAATGATTAATAATAGTGTCTACAAACAAATTTTCCTCGATAATAAAAATGACTAAGTGGTACGTACATGTCGTACATATGGCTAAACATATGAAAATGGTGGGGAGCCCTTTTAGGTGGGGGGGCCTGGGTCCGGGATCCTTGACCCCCCCTAAATGCGGCGCTGCTGCTCAATATCCTGTTTTATGCGAAACTTCATTTAGTCCAGTGGTTCTCAAAATTTTCTGCATGTTGACCCCCAATTAAAGTATAAAATTTTCTGTAGATCCCGTGGCCTAGCCTGACAGTTACTAATGCAAGGAAAGTATGTGTCAAAATAAATTTGAGTACTTTTTACTTGAAATGCATGATAAAATAATAGACAATCCGAAAATGCACTACAATATTGTTTGTGACATAACAAACAGAACAGTTTTCATAATGTCATTACAATGGAAGATTCTATTTGAATAAGGACTGAGGATGCGTAATTTTACGTGAAATCGATTTCCTATTAAAAATTTGCTGTTCGATTCCTTGCTTACACCCATCGTGGAAAGTACATACAATGGATGATTTAATAAAAAACTATTCGGACCGAATGTACTTTCAAACTGTAGCTGAGGTTTGACCAGCCCTCTTAATTTTTTTTATTTGTTGAAAAACGCCGTTTGCAATCCTTTCCCGATTAACAATAATTTTGAATTGGAGGCTTCATTGCTCCAGTAGACCTCAGCGGTTATTCATTGCCCCCTGGTTATTCAGTGACCCCATTCGACCCTGTGATTATTTATCGACCCCTTGGATGGTCCAACTGACCCCTGGGGGTCGATATCGACCACTATGAGAACCACTGATTTAGTCATTAGAAAATGTTTACTGTATGATGCACATAAACCGATGTTCCACACGATAGAAATCCATGAGAGAGACAACACATAATAAATAAAATGCTCCACGGTGGCACACTCCACAAATCCACATCATGGAAGAAAGACCATTGAAAAGCTGATTTTGAGCGAAGCAGTCGTGCAGTGTTTGGGAACGCCACTATGGCCGCCCAAAGTTGTCACATGCTAATTCTAAAAGCAAGAAAACGTATAACACAGGTTGTCTCCGTGGTCTCCAAATCTCTTTTTTACATGCATTGCTGTCACGTTGGAGACATTGCAAAAGTTGTAGTGAACAATCGAGTAGAATTCATGCCCACAATGTGTGCAGCCTTTCTGCGATGTCTGCACATGTTATATTTTATAACGTCTTCACTCCCACATGCAACTTAAGTATGCACGGCAGTAACAAGGAAAACACAAATACATGAAAAAACCGAAGATATATATATGGCAGTAACAATAAAGCGTACGCTTGATGGCGCTAACACAATTATTTTGATGAAACACAAGCATAAAGCGTACACCCATGAAAGGCGCCAGCACGCTTGTTATAATATCGGGCTGCCATGACTTCCAAGTAGACCGATTTATAAAATGCCTGGGGGAGTGGGAAGCTGCCAAGGACCAAGGGTCATTTAGGCTGCAGACCTCCCTAGGGCGAAAGCTACTTACAGTGTACAGGGAACAGTTCATAGCAGTAAGGAAAAGTCTGGTGCTCTGGTTGCACTAAGTATGAGGCACATGCGCAATGCAGTTATATGATTTGTGGAAGCAAATGCGTTGCTTCAAAGGCAAGGTCAATCCACCAGAAGAAATTGGTTTAACGTTGCCGCATAAAACATTTGCTGTTTTCACATAACAGTTGTGGACTAGTGCAGCACTGCAATGGTGTCACAAAATTTAAGCAGGTTGAGAACAATTCGTCCTACACAGCGACTTGAGCAAGGCGAATGCGCAGTTTGCTTGTATGATAAAGCGCTTGCTAAAGTTTCACCGAATTTAGCCAGAACAAAAGCGCACCTGAACGACAACTAAGTAATCAAATCGTAAATAAACGCAGTTTCTGTGCAGGGCGACTTATCGCACATAAAATTTTGCCCAACAACAGGTAGAATCCTTGCAATTACAAGCTTGTTCAAAATTACAAGATTATTCCATATTTACCAAAAAGCTCATTCCATATTTACCATCTTTTCAACAAACTACAATGTAAACTTGTTGCAAACTCCTGCTTGGAATTCTGCTTCGTGTATATATGTTTCATCTAGTATTCAGATGAAAAATATTTTGGCAGTAGTATCATATTTTAGTGACTAATTGAATAGCATTGACGCAACCGTGTATGGATTACGCAACTTAAAAATTAACAAACTTCTTGCAATTACCCATTGCAATTTTGTACTTGTGCGATTTTTCCAAGTTTGTTTTGCACATTTTCTCACTGTTGGCGCGCGAGTTTTCATTTTAATATGGCCATGAATCTGTTCGATCATAAACCGGCCTACAAAATAGCAGAAGCAGAGTTTTTTTTACTGCGCCAACCTAATATTCATCAACCAACTTTTTGCTATGTTTTAAGTTTTTTTGAGTCACTTAAAACTAGAATATTTGTGCATTGCCATCAATTCAGTCAACCCAACCGTTTCTGGAATACCCTCTGCAATATGTACAAATCTTACCATTGGTGTAAGTATACTGAGCATAAATTACTTGTGAAATGGTGTTACTTGGATAAATATTGCGAGTAACTTTACGCAATACAAATAATATCTTATGTTCCATCGTTCATGTGAATTTAAGAAATTGACATTTTCTCTTTTGCAGATCACGCACACCACGACAGCAACGCTTATTTGACATTTCATGACACTTTGGCTCTGGATGAAGCTGTCAAGAAAGCAGTGGACATGACGTCTGACAATGACACCTTGATAATTGTTACCGCTGATCACAGTCACGTGATGACCATGGGAGGATATAGTGATAGAGGAAACCCTATACTTGGTAACGTACAAACTAGAAGAAATTTTTGTGCTTAAAAAAATATACACAATAATTGAACAACATTTTGTGGTGCTCGAAGTTGCTGGCTGTAGGCTGAAGTTGTCAATTATCTTATGAAAATTGGAAAATATTGTCAAATATCTTAAAAGACGTTTCCAACATTGCCTGAACTAATATTTGTAAAGGTTGACTAGTTTCCTATAACCTGGTTCCGAATTAATTTTTGGTAAACGTTCTTACGCTTTGTTTACATTGTCGGATTTACTTGCAAAGTGAAATAGAATATAAATTACAAAGCAAGGTCACTAATTCAACAATGTACAGGATCATAAGTTAGTAGATGAGGTGATCATGGAAGACTGGAATGCTGTAGCTTGTAGCATCGATTTTTGGTTTCAACTATGCCAGACATGTTATGACTGAACAATTATTTATATCTTAAATTCTGTACTACCTTTCATTTTCGGACAACAAATTGTGATTAGCAGTGGCAGCCGAAATTTGAAGCGTGGCAATTTTTCTCGAAAGCGTTTAATAAATTATGAACTGAGAACTAACTTGAGATTGATATGCCTAAATTAAGTTAGTTCTCAGGTTACAATTTACACCCTCAAACACCACCACAAAAAATTACTGTGGCAGGGACTGAAAGGATGAAAAGTGTCTCTTGTGTTTCAATGAGTTGGTGAGTCTCATCACATGCAAAAAAATTCTGCAGGATTTGGGGCTGCAACTTTTAGCAAAATACATTCCGGTATATGTAATAGAAGCAGCTGTGAGATTTCCCTGTTTTAGGGAAAATGGTGGTTCGGCTAAATTTTTATGTGTGCCGCTCAGCACCTGGTGCCATTAAAAGTGACAAATGAACAGCAACGCCTTCACCTGTTATGTAACCTCACCTTGTACCCTCACCTGTTATGCCTTTCAATGATTGAGAGTTTTGATCATGCTAAAAAATGGTTTTTCATTTATTTTTATTCAAATATATTATCTGTTTTACCTACTTTTCGCTAAGCAGCGGCAAATTAGTATGAGCAAACGCTTGTAGCTTTCATTGTTAAGCAAAGTTTGTGCTATTACTTTTTTATTAGCTTTGCAATACGAAGCCCTTTGCTTTACAACAATTTCTGATTTATAGTGAAAAGTTATTGGAAATCATCTATAATGTATTTTGTGCACCGCAGATTTTTAACATTTTTCGAAACTTTCAATCCACTACTTGCACGTTTCTGATGGCGTTAAACTATACTACCAGCTAAGGTTAATCAGAGAAACTTCTTTCAAACAATTGTTACGTACTTATACGTTATGTTCTCCTCTTCACTTATGGTTTAACTAAAGAAGAGTAAGAGATATACAAATGAACCGTTTAAAAAGGAATTTGACCATTTTTAGATATTGTTTTTATTTTCAATCTACAGTGTAAAATGTTTCAAGTAAGTTGTGAATAAAGAAAAAAATATTTTGTTTTTATACATTATTGAAACTGGCAAGTCTTTTAAGGAGGCCGTCGACGAAATGTGCGCATGAAATAACATGAGTTATATTTTGAAATAGTTTGGGAATTCTATCAGAAAATGCCTCATGCATTGAAATTTTTACTGTGAAAAAATTCAAATTAATAAAAACCTTTTATCAATTTGTGAGATTGACTTCTAAAATTGGTGGTCTCATGCTCTGTTGCTGCTGTATGATGAGTAGGGTATTTTCGCAACTGCAAATTATCATTTAAGTGTTTTAGTTTTTTATCAGAAATAATAGAGCAATGCGCAGTTAAATGTGACAAGAAATTCCTTCTCCAACTAAAGCCATGCTGTCAGCAAAGGAGATACAAGAGATACAGATTCGCAGTTGCTGTCGGTCTCAGGATGATTTTACCGCTTCATTTTGACCAGCGCCGATTTATGGAGTTATGCGCAGATCCAGCGTATGTTTTTGCTCACGCTCCGTTGCAACTTTGCGAAGCTGGTAAGGAACCGGAACAATGGTATTGTTGGACAAAAAGATCCTGACATTAGCCCCCAAAAAGCGGTTTGGGAAATCATGCAAGCTAAAAAACAATGCGCTTTTACATGTTCCATCATCAACACAAAGAAAGCACCTCGGCGTGAATGGTAAAATATAATTACAAAGCCAAGAACGAAAAACATATCTGGCTAAAAATGTTGCCGGTCAAACACTAAATAACTTTTAATGAGGTTCGCCTTACTTGGCTTCAGGAACCCTAAAGCAATTGACCACCTGCCTGAAGATTTAATATTTCGGCCCTGATTGAGGATAGAAGTTATACAAATATTTCAATTGCCTTCCAAGAACTTCTATTCATAGCCAAGTAAAAATTCTAATTTTCTGATTGCATAAGGCAAGAAAGGGAAAATCATCATGAGGGAATGTATTTTGTAATACAGGCATTGCTCCCTCTAACTCCAATCCAGAAATGGCTTTAGATGGCAAACCATACACGACTATTGCCTATGGAAACGGACCTGGATTTCAGGGTAGTAACAACTACTCAGAATCGTGTCAGGTCAGAAAAAACCTCACGGAAACCGATACAGGTGAGGCTAAAACACAAATAATGAAAGTAATAAAATGTAAATTATGAATAAATCGTGCTGAAAATACGCGTACCTTTCTGGCGTTATATTTACAAATTTGCTGAACAAGCAAAGATTACTTTATACGTTTTTTTGAAAAAGTGTCTGCAGTTAATTTTTACACTACAGTGTGCCATTTCATAAAACGGTGTCTCAAACAATGAAAAAAGAGGCAAATCTTCATTTTTCGTGCTTGTGACAATTTCTTTCGGTGCTATCCGGCTGATACAAGACGTCAAAATTCAAGATCGATTTTCTTAAATGATTCTAGGAAGATTAGATCTAATGTTGCGAATAACTAATTATATTCCATGCGATTACGTGGCTAGCTGCCGATGCTTACGTCAGCCATGCTTACGGCATTGGTATGTAAATTGAATAAAGCTGACAAACGCTCCAGGATGCGATACATCGGTAATTTGTCAAATTTCTTACCAAAAAATGAAAGCCATATATGGTTGTTTTTTTTCAGAATAAAGACAGCATTGTAAAGTATTGATTCGCAATTCAGTATTGACACCTAGCATGCGTTTAGCTAACAAACTCACGAAAAATTTTATGTTGTACATCCGTATGCAGCAACTGAATTTTTGCTTATGATTTTAGCAAGTAGCAAATGCAAAAGCGATTAGCAGGTTACCTAAAATTTGTATTGCGTCATAAAGGTTTGGCGGAGACTAAACTGGAGAAGAAAGATATGTCAATAAAATTCAGCTTATTTTTGTCCTAAAATGATTCAAGTTTGAAGCTATGACAGCATAAAGAAAAACTATGATAAAGCAATGATTTTTAACCGCTATCGTGATTACCTTAACGTGTACCCAGGTCTTAAGAAAGCTTGAATTCTGTCGTGAAGCAGCCTGTTCAACAGTGATACTGCTTCTTTTGAAAAATTACAACAATACAGCAAAAATTGGTTCATTTGAGATATTGGTCAATCCCTGGTAAAAATTATTTATTTAAAGAAGATAAGAACTCTTCCTAGGGCAGTTGTTTGTGACATCACCTAGCACTGAAGCGAAAAAAATTGGGATAATAAGTTTTAGCAATAGTATGCTGCTGTCGTCCTTGTCTGGAGCAGTACTGCTGCATTCATATTGCCAACGGCTGTTGCGTAAGCGATGCTGGTTGCTGTGTGCTTTTGTATACCTTAGGCACTTGCAAAATATCAAACGATGACAAAATATCTTGTCATGTGAGTATTTTTTCGAAGTTAATCACAGTTTGAAAACACGAGGTATCGCATAATTGCAAATTCTATGAAGACAAAAGTAAACTTTACTTTGAAAACAATGTCATGTTCCCTTATCTTGCAAATCCTTTTCAATGACTTCCATGACCACAAGTCTTCATGAAACACTTGTTCTTTGATCTGCAAATTTTTGAACTAAGTTTCTTTACTTGTGCACAATTTCAAAAATCTAGACAGGATTTTGTATGGTGGGGAGTCGTTATGTCAACTTTATACGCTTTGAAGAAAGCTCCGGAAAGAAATTCTACCTTTGAAGTAGCGCTAAACAACTGAACAACAACTATCTCTCTAGTTGAAGAAGAGATCTATTTTTCTGGGTTTACGGTTATGAAGTTTGCTGTTAAGCTGTATTATACTTTACGAACTTCATCTTTTCAGATGTTATAGGTGACATCAACTTCTTGAAGTTATTATCTTCATTATAGGCATTATCATGCCTTGAATTTTGCTCTGTCTCGGTATACCACACAGATTTTGCAATCAGACAGCGATAAGTGATGAATTTGTTGTATTGAAGGTGCATCTGCGTATATTCAACAAAGCGCTGTTCCTTTGAAATCCGAAACACATGGAGGAGAAGAGGTGGCGATTTATGCACGTGGACCAATGGCTCATTTGTTTCACGGCACTCATGAACAAAATTACATCGCAAGAGTTATCAGGTAATTTATCTCAGCAAAGTGATGATGCTACTTCTTTTTACAAAAATGTTTAATGAGATCTTTTACATACAGCTTTGCAAAATGATAGTATGCTTCAAGCCTACGGTTGTACAAAACTTATGTTGAAGTCTGTCTTCGACCGCGCCCTTTACCAAAGCATCTTTACTCCTTTTCAAATGTACAGATTTTTGTACTAGCTTTTGTTGCAGTGCTATGTTGCTTTGGTAGATACGTAAGCTGCATCGGATCGGACCAGAGACACTGCGAAGGGAAGTCAGCCTTTCACATCAACGCTCGTACCGAATTTCTTAATTTCACTTTGGGGCCTAGAGAAGCTCGAATTGCATTATATGCCGAATTCGCTCTGTTGTTGTTGTTCGCTTTGATACTGCTTGTTGTAGGTGGTGTTTTGTGTTGTCGAAAATCATAAGCACATTCAGAGGAGCTGAAGCGCTGCTTACTGACAGCGACCGACTTCACGCCAACTCTTTCCACAACAATATCTAGCTGGATATGAACTGCAACATTAATAACTTCGGTGGCCTGGCTTAATACTATAACTGTCTAATTCTTAAATTTATCAAAAAAGAGGATGATTTGCAAAATAACTGTTCTGCAAGTTTCATCTTTTCATGATTTGGGCATGTGATGGGAGCAAACGAGCTTGAATTTTGTTGGAAATGAAGAATATGTAAAGAAAGGTGAAGAAATAAACAAAAATATACGTTTTGAGAAACAATTTCACCTAATGTTAGTTGGAAAAGATTATGTATAAGAGCTCTTAGTGTTGTCTGCAACGTCAAAGTTAGACTTTAACTAAATCAAACTACTGAAACTAACCACGTTAACCACAAAGCGAAGCATAATAGTTACATTTGTGGCTTTCCATTCTGAAGTGCAGTAGGAGGGAAACCTTCATGTATTTTGTGTGTACCGTGGTGATTGATCACAACAATAAATCCGAAAAAATGGCATCTCAGTAAGTTGATGTGTCTATGATCAACAGAGTATAAAGTTTGTCACAATCTTGGTCTACTTCATCCGCAAGTTCTGATGCGAGGTTTTTCATGAGTCTTTGCGTTTCCGGTCAGCTAATTTCTGTTTCCTACAACCGTAAATTCACCATATATGCTTTTTGTAGCTGATTTTCTTTGGTTTTCATACGTGTTCATACCAACACTGTCTATTGGAATCCTTTCCCAGCAAGGAATCAGACACTTACTGTAGATCTTACAGAGTAAGTATTTCGCCTACTAGGTAGGTATCAGCAGCTGTTATTCAAATAGATTCCTATTAAGAAATATACTAAGAAAATGATGCCATCAGTAATATTAAGAAAGTGCTCATACTAAGAAAGATTAAAATGACGTCATGAGTAAGATGCCAAAACCGATTTGTAAGTTTAGAATGCATGTCAAGTGTTGTGTAGTTGGTCCAGTGAGTGAAAATGTTTCATGTTAATTCAGAGTATACAAGTTAGGAGCTGGAAAGTACGATCCTACTGTTACCAAGAGATTGTAAAGTTACACAAGGCAATACTTTTCGACAAAACAAAAGACCTAAGGTAGGTTCCACTCCAAACCTCTCAGTTATTCTTTTTGCTTTCAAAGAGGTTAGGATGTGAGTAAGGAAATGTTAAATACAAGTGAAAGTTTGCGCTATCTAGGGGTAGTTTAAATTCATACGTTAATCGTGACGTAGCAAAGTTCGATAAATTACCGTCTATTTTTTCTTTGGTTAATTGTAGTCTGTCCAGGGATATCTAGAAGGAATTTCAGAAATTGTTTGGTGAGGAATGGTTTTTATATGTCGGATGCTATTGATTCGAATGAATGCAGGCGATAGTGTAAGTATCTGGTAATTTATGCGTCAAAGCTCCAACGTTAGAATGTAAAATGCCGCACAAAACCAAATGAGGCACCACAATAAAAATATGTCTATTTCAGCTTCTCGAAATCAGTCTGTTAGCGAGATCACTTTGCAATTGTCTTCAGTTACAAAGAATTGAATGAATATCATCAGCAATGAGCATGCTGGTATCACGCAATTGTCTTCATTCTACACTGTGCTGTGAGATCATCTGACCCTTATCAAATCATGTAAAATTGTCTTAACAAAAAGCTTACAGCAAACGTAGAAATTTTAACAGTTGAAAAGGCAATGATTAAGTTATTAGAACTGTAAGTTTATTTAAGACAACCCAGAAGTCATCCATTAAACCTAATGAGCTTAATATTTTCTGGGAATGGTGTTTCGATAATTTGTGATGGTTTTGGATAAATCGAGCAGAAAATTTGATGCGGTTTGTTGTGTTGAAATCACGTACAAAGTTAACTTTAGATATAGTCTTTATAAAAATAAAATTTTCATTCTTCATAATTTTTCGTTTCAATTGGCGAAATTGATTTACTCCACAAGTTTTATTTTTAGCATTATGCCTTTTCATTAAAATTACAGTTCTAATTCGAATGGTTTTTAATGACAAACGCCCGGAAATTTCGATAAAAATATGTTGAATGTATGTGCTAAAAATAGTTGCACGCAAGCTATTTTGAATTGCGCCAAAAAAATAAACCATTCGTGCTCATGTTGGAGTTTTACTTGTGATATAATGTAAATTACAGCAAATGACAACTTCTTTTTTATTAGTTTTTTTCCATAAGTGTTCTGTTGGTCTATGTTCCATTGCAAGAAGCATAGGTTTATGACAGCCTAGTGCAATTACTTTGTACTTGCTTCGGCAGTACATATACTAAAAAAAGATGCAATTTATGCTAAAAAATACTGTATCAAAACAATACTAGCAGTTCAATTGGAACGCGCACCATTTCCAGTGGCAAAGAACCACGGACCAAATTTTTTACAAGTTTCTGAGGATTCCGAGCTATAAATTTCGAACACAGTGGGTAGTGCTGCTTGAGGTCATTTGTATCTTTAAAAGGTCAAAAACAAACTCGGACGTAAATGGTTTCAAGTTTTCTTAGCATGTACTTTTACTGCTCTTCTATCTAGAACGGAATATATGCACACATCAATATACATTTGAAAATTATTAAGCGATGTTGGAAAGATTTTGTTGATTTTATCGAAGACTTAACCAAACATTAGTTCAACTGATAGCGTTGTCTTCACACATTTTATTTTATACGACACTTCTTGTGCTTGAGATTCCAGCGCACCAAGAAACCTGGTCGGTTCAGTAGTGTACGAGGCCCGGTGCAAACGCACCATTAAAAGTTTTGATTTGTTGAAAATCCGGGCAACATCCCTGAACATCTGCGCAAAATTCCTAAAAATCCAGGCAAAGTACCTGAAAATCTGGCCAAATTACCTGAAAATCTGGGGGAAAATGGCGTCCAACGTTGTTTGACTTAAAAAAATGGCGCCCAATGTTTACAGAAAAACACACGAAGACTTTCTGAGGGGAGGTCACATCAAAAAGAGGCCTTTTTGATCTTTGTGGGAGAAAATTTGTATGCTAAAGTCGCACAAAAATGTTTCGGGCAAGTTTGGGAAAATTCGGGCAAAAATCCTTTGCAGCCCCAAAAGTTTGCCTGTTCCTACACCTATGTATCGGTTCACAATCACATGCAGGTGCGCCACGTAAATGACTGGTGTCATCTGATGTCATGAAAAAGAGTGAGCGATAAACTGTGCAGATAAGAAGCATCAGCTCTGCAGAAAATTTGGTAATTTTTGAAAGCCTTGCTCAAAAATCTTGGAAGTCATGTATACTTTTAAGGTGCCATTTCAGAACTCAACATTAAACCCTTGAAAAAGCTTCCTTTGAGAATGCCAAGCCTTCTTAGGGTTTTAACCCTGGAACCCTAACATCCGACTTTTGTCACAAATAACACTAACGTCGGGTGTGCATGACCCGGTTTTCAAAAATAAAAAAATATATACTTTCCTTCAACTGCAGTTTATCATAAAAGCTACACTGAAAATATAAGTCTGACTGAGAAATTTGAATACAGCAAGGTTACTTTACTCAAATATCATACGAGTTTTGACGAAAAGTAAGTAGACCGAATATAGCGGCGGTATCATACATGCTTGAATTGAATTACTCATAAAAACAAAAATTATGGGCGTGAACAACTTCTTTTGAATACTGCTAACAAGACCGTATGCTGAGTGAGTTTCAGCTTTTCACATCCACCTGGTGCAAACCCCCCTCTAATCATAACGTCGGGTCTGCGTGAAAACGTCATCTCACACTAACGTCGGGTCAGCGTCACCCGAACTCGCGACGAACTCGCTCCTTTGCAAAATCGAAAAGAGCGTGGATGACCACAAGCGCACCTACTAACAAGTCACACAAAAAATGCAGCTACTGAAGAGTTGAAAGCGCGCCGACGCCCGCTTACGTAGTTTCACGTGAGTGAACTCATTTGACCCGGGTAACCGTGACCCATGTAAGCGTTCCAGGGTTTGCTTAGCAATTATTTGATACGAAAACACTGGAAGATTAGCAAGCAGAGCAGCTGGTTGTGCTTAACATTCTTGGATAGCTTGGCCAGTTGGTTTCATTTGTAAAATATCTCTANTAAAAAGTGNTATTTACAATCGTCTTTCTATTGAAAACCTGCTTCTTTCATTCACCACCTTTCGCTTTCCCATAATCTCTGAAACAATTACTAGACATGCTTAATTGTGCAAAATTACAANAGCACAATTTTTATACNCTGCATCCTCCAGTGGAACCACTCGCAATTGCACTGTTGGTGACGTTGTTGATCCAGTCTTTGTAATGTTCCACTTTTGCGTACATGCCTGGCTTGTTTGCAGCACCGCATTGACTCGATCCAAATGACGTGATTCCGACCACAAACCATTGACAAGAAGAACATCTTTGACAAACCAGGGGACCACCGCTATCACCCTATGTAACGAATAAACAATTTTAAAACAAATGGTGTACTGTGTGGAAACCTTAAAATACTAATTGTGTGGAAATCTGAAAATACTAATCTGTGTGGAAATCTTAAAATACTAATTAACATACCGTGTAATTAAAAATTTTAGTGGCTTTGATTGATAAATGCATAAGTTTCATTCACGCGAAAATCAATGTTTAGATCTCTTGTTTAAAGAAATGCTTTTCTGCTGAGCAAACACGTAAACAGCTTACAGCACAAGTGTCAACGCCTCCACCAATAGTACCAGCACAGATGTATTGTTCCTCAGAGAATGTGGATGGAAGAAATGACCCATAAGCTTGACGGCATACTTCCATTGACAGTATCCGAAGTCCAATCTGCTGTAACGAGCTAGACGGAGATGTTCCAGGGCCGCCTAACAGTGTTTTGCACATGATCAAAAATTCCTGTATTACTCTTCGTGATGCCTTATACTCAGTGTTGACATTTCCGTTTCATGCCAATGTATTATCTAGTTTCAAGCATCAATCACTGGAAGCAAAACTTTTTACTTGTAAGTACCAGGTGATAAATATTTTTGAAGAGAAACACGCAGTAATACCTGTGCCATCGCGCAGTCTTTACCCAAATCGATTTTCAAACAATAATCAAACAAAAAATTTATAGCTGGCATTAAGCATCTTCTTGAATAACAAGAAAAATGTGCGTAGAAAGTTTTGCTTCCTTTGTACTTCCGATACGCTTCATCTTATTCAGTAGTTGCTAACTTTATCCTGCGGATTTATAGTCAGGTAGAAAAAACATTACGTTATTGCTATAGCTTATCACACAAAGTCTACTCACGTGTTCCCCATCCAGTAGCAACACACCACGCATCCACTGCAACCTCTTCCCCTTGGGGTAAACAAATCGGACTAACAACCGCTCCGATAATTGTTGGTCTGTTCAACTAAAAACAAATTTTACTGGTCATAGGCTGCAAGCTATTTTGGCGAAGCTACAAAATTTCGGCAAAAATAGGGATGTAATCAGAAAATCCAAAAAGCATTATTACGTTGTTTGGCCGCCGCTAATTTTTGATTTTTAATCTCACCCAGAAATATCTTTTTCTTCGTCAAAAACTAAATTCAGATTACAGTTGGTTTCGATCAGCGACATCAGCCATTTAAAGAAAACATTTATTGTTCTCCTTTAAAAAGTGATTCATAGTCCATCAAAATTTTTCCAAGAAACAAAACTGTGGATCTGTTCCTAAAGTTTACCGTTTTGTTTTTGCTTATTGAGAGTCAAAACATTAGATCAATATTGCGATGAAAACTGTGCTTGAACTTAAAAAGTTTTTATCTGATTTAACCACCTACAATTACAGTATGTTAAATGCAACATTGTAAATTTGCCAACGAGTTAACAAAAAGTATAATCAGTTTGAGAAGGGAAAAGTTTTGTCAGCAGTTCAGCTTGAAAAAATGTTCAAAAACTACATCCCCCTTTCACGAAAGTTAAACACAATTATCGCGAAGATCACATAGTTAAGAAAGAGCTGGAGCTCCTCTTGCTTTCATAGCTGCTGCCACGAAGACGATGAAACCTTGATCAGTGCTATGTCGTTGCTGGTGAAATCCGAATATAGAGGATGTATCCACAGGCGTTCCACGATGCGACTTTGCACGTGCGAACTGCTGTTTTGTTCATGCAGTGATGTTGTTCCAAACCGTATCCTCGTGACATTTGTTGAGATCTCGCTGAAAAATAAGAAGTGACGATTTTGTTCCTTATCATGATTCGCTTATTTGCTTTTTCATCATCATATTTGTAATCACAAGCTCAGGTTAATACGTTTATGTTGCAACTTGCCTTATACAATGAGCAGCAGTAAGAATAAAGCTATTGGAGATAAGCACTCCTCCGCAGATATTCGGTCCACTGACTGTGCTGAGATCAAGTATTGCCTGTAGCCAAAGCGAAATTCNTTAAAACTGTCACCGACAGTCGACTAACCTGGCAAAAAAAACTTACCAAAATCAAAAGTGCTAGATTGCTGAAACGTAATCTCATGAACCTTCNTGCCGAAAACGGACACTTTGTTTTCTCGTAAAACCTTTATCAACGTTGTGTGTGATTTTGATAAACGTTACTGCAATCGTTTACTACACATATATTTGACATCCAAACAATTATATGGTTCCAACAAAAAATGCACACTTCACTCAATATGCCATCACAATGCACCTCATTGAAATGAAAACACTGCCAGCTGAATTAAAATTTGCATTTCTTTGAAACAAAGAAACGTGATGCTGCCCTTAAAACGCTGGTTTGGCAAGTTTTTCAGTGAGATAATATTAGTTACAGCTATGTTGGATACTTGTTTCAAAAACAGATACCTCACTATGTATCGAAAATCGAAATCCCTAGACCACATGATCACTGGTATGAAGGTTTGGTTTTTCTCTGGCCGTTTTCAATTCCCTACCAAAACATTTGTCACTACTTCTGTTATTACAATGCTGTAGGGGTCTTACACACGCATGTTGCAATAACAGCTCAGCGAATATTTATACACACCATCCATGGCCATCGTGTTAGACGCGCTTCAGAACCACCTACGATGCGACCCTGGATTTCCCAATTTACTCCACAGGTATTGTCGTTGTTGACAGAGCAGCAAGTGTAGCTCATTACTCCGTAACGCTGGCGTTGGTTTTGCTGGCAAATTTCTAAAGACAAAATTAAACGTAGAGGAGTTTAGACCAATTTTTGAAAGTTATAGGCAAGCACACAACAAGCTGTGCGAGTCGAGGGAGGGAGGAAGTGCATGGATCTCAGGTTTCGGGTTCATATGTTCTTCATAAACAATAGGATTGAATTTACAGCATCAAATGGGATGAAATCAGATCGAATACGAGAAAGAAAGTGAATAATATATCAAAATGCATTTGCAGTAACACCAGACTATATCATTCGTACCCAATGCCTCCTCATGCATTCAAAACTGTTGTCACAACCTGTTTGGAGTAAACGAAATACAAAACTAGTCTGTTTCTTCAAGCGGGATTTTTATTCTATAAAAACGCTGATTGTTTTTGTGTCACTTACTGCAGCAAAGATAAAATGCTTTTAATAGTCATGTTAAGTGCGAAGGGAATAATTTTTTGATTTCCTTTTTTATTTTTAAATAATTTTGTTTTTTATTTTTAAAAGCGGTCATCTAGACTCACGCCTGCTTCTAACTACATTAAAGCAAATCTGATTTTATAAAGTGCAATATTTAGCTTCGAAAAATACGAAACTACGGCAAATAATCCAAAATCTCAAAACAAAGCATTTCAGACTCACGTTGATGACACGGAGTAAGATAGCAATCTTCAAACTCTCTCACGCAGGTGGCGCACGCTCTTCGACTTCTAGTCCCGTTTCCGCACGTTTTGGAACATTCGCTCCACTGGACGTTGCACAATGTCTTGTTGCAATGCTTCACCTCCTGCGAATTTCCGGTGCAAGCACCTTGTAAGGAACAATCCCGAGTTCTTCTTTGTTTGCCGCTACCACATTCCACATCGCATTTACTCCAGTTACTCCAATTCAGCCAGTTCCCTTCTGAGCCTACAGCAATATCGAATGACGTGTTACGTTCAAATGTAGGCATTTTTCCTTGAACGGAAAGACGTTCTTTGTTGCTTTACTGTTGCTGATTTAAATTCATTGAACAGAAAAGAGGTGATGGTATTGGAGGAAATGAATTAGTAACAAATCTGTAAAGTAAAAACAACCCGCTTTTACAAGTAGGCCTACATTTGCGTCTTTACACAGCTTCATTTCATTTTAGTAAGCTTTGTCATGCACTTGCAACGCAGATGCAAGCAACCATAGATTGTCATAATTTTTGGAAGGCTTTGAAAAAATAACTTGCACAAAAACAAAATTGCGTCTCTTAATAGGATAATTTTTAAACTGCAGGCTTGTTCAATATTCCTAAGCAAAATAATAGCTAGAATTAAAGTTACATAGGAGGCAACATTTTTTGATGATAAAAAAGTACACACCGCAAAACATTTTTCAAATCGTTTGAGAAACAAAAACATGACACAATGGTCTAATTAAATCAAAGCCTTTATAGCTACAGTATATTGTTTGATACCTAAATTAAAATAAATAGCACTTTCATGTCTTTCATGATAACTTAAACAATTTGTGTCTGCAACAAAATAGATAAACTGCAAGTGTTCTTAAATTTATATTTGCCCAATGTCCACAGCTTTGAATGCAAAATAACTCAGATTAGACATGGAATTTTGATCTTTCTGGTAATGTACATTTGTCCACAGAATTTTATTTTTATTTCATTGAGGAATTACAAGGTGGTCCAAACAGCTGTATCCATATTATTATCGCTATCATTTATGATCAAATTAACCCATGGTTCTGTTTTCCAAGTAAATCATACAGTAGTCAGAGCTCCAAAGTTTTATTTCCCAGCTTCAATGGATCAAACAGCACGATATTCCATGCAGGAGGGGATCAAGATTGTAGAGGCCTATTCAGCGAACAAATCAGTTGTCCAAACTCAACGACAATTTCGAAGGGACTTTCCAGGCAGAAACGCTCCAATCAGTTTCACAACAAAGCGCTTCTTGGATAAATTCAGGGAGACGGGAAGTCTACAGGCTAACATAAAGAGTTCGCAGTGGCCGGAAACGGTCAGTCAGCACAAAAAATCACATCGGGATCGTGAA